>Ga0326597_10000715_pt1 | contig 57469 bp, 52 predicted proteins | sample RVTome_12_FD_203789 | JGI IMG/M metagenome (GOLD analysis project Ga0326597, IMG submission 203789) | Soil microbial communities from uranium-contaminated site in the Upper Colorado River Basin, Wyoming, United States - RVT100D185 | ecosystem: Environmental > Terrestrial > Soil > Contaminated >...
TTCTCACAAAATGACCACGGGTTCCGTCCCGGCAGGCCGGGACTCCACCCGTGGCTACATTCCTGCGCCCCTTCGGGGCGAACACGCGCGGCCGAGTTCCCGCAACCCTTCGGTGCGGAGACTTTGCTGCCGAAAGTGTCACGGACCCGGCACCGCACGCGGGGCAATCGCATGTTCGACGGTCACTCTCTTCCGGCGGCCGCGCCATTGCGGTTCGCCGCGTTCCTGGTGAGGGCCGAACGACGTTTTGGGGGCGTCCATGCCGATCATGAAGCAACATGCGATTGCCCTAGTGCTCCGTCACAGTTGATCTTTCGGGTGGTTCGGGCGTCTCGCCCGTCCGGAACGGGCAAGATGCCCGTACCACCCACCCGAAGACCCGTACCACCCAACCCGAAGAATTGATTGTGACGAAGCCCTGGGGCTAAATCCGGCGGGCATACCCCGCGGGGGTATGTTTTCATGGCGGATATTGCCTCGGGGTGCCCATATCCGGTATGCTATTGTCGGAGTCTCGTCTGCTGGATTCTTGATACTGTGGCAGGTCTGCCGAGTCGTTCTGACGTTGCGGTCCGCCGAACGAGGAGCCGTCTGAGGATCAAGCCTCATGGCACTGTTGGTCTGCTGTCCCTGTGGCAATCCGCTCGATTGCGACCATCTCGAACTCGTGGTGGCGCTGTCCTGCCCCCGGTGCGAGCGCGAACTGACCATCGAAGCGGAGGACGGAACCGATCGAAGCTATCACGCGGTGCTGACCGTCATGGAAGGCCCGTACTGGGTCGGCGAGCAGTTTGTCATGCCGCTTGGAGAGGACCTGACGCTCGGCAAGGGACAAGGAAACTGGCTGTCCCTCGAGAGCGACGTGCTGGCCGAGACGCATTGCCGACTTCGCTTTTCCCCGCCCGATGGTGTGGAGATCGAAGACCTTTCCACGGAGTCCGGCACGTGGGTCGGCCGGTCCTCGGTGGTGAAGTCCCGCCTCACGCCCGACCAGACGTTCACAGTCGGCGAGTATCGGTTCAAGCTCCAGTTTCAGGATGCGATCGACAACGAGGCTGTCTCTCAACCCTCCGCATCGGCCGCGCCACGCCGGCCGGCACGCCTACCCGCTCTGGTCCGAGTGGGGGCCGGGAAATCTCCCACGGATTGGCTGGTCAGAAACAGGTTCCAACTCTCTCGTTGGCTGGTGTTGAGCTTCGCCTGGGTAGCCGCCGTCTATCATTTCTGCGCACTCCAACTTTCGTCGGATATCGCCTTGAAGGGCTATCAGGCGTTTCTCGTCGGGGCCGCCATCCTCGGCGCAGTTTCCTTTTCCGGTCGCCGGGTCTCCCTGGCCCACCGATACCTGAAGTTTCTCTCGCTCGCCGTACTTGTCATTCTGGCCATCTCCGACATCATCGGGGCCCGGCCCCTGCCGGCGATTTGCGCATTGGTCCTCGCTTCAGTCCTGCCCCTCTTCACCACCTTGGTGCCATCCAGGGTCGTGGCCGTCTTTGCCGCCCTGCTGGGCACCGGCTCCACCGTGATTCTGGCGATCCTGGCCCTCCGGAGCACCCTCGCTCTTGTCGCCCAATAGCCGAGTGCCGTGAACCGTTTGCCACGACCTCGCGGTCCGAGAAAAACACTCGTTACCGTTTCAACCATCCGCCGTTGATGATTCGGTTCGCCGCCGTTCTCCATACAGCGAGGCGACGCGATCTGAGAAACGTCGTTCCGGCCATCTGTGCCGCACGTTCGGGGATCGGGTCCGGTTTGAATCGAGGGTCTGCCTTCGGCTATACTGAGAGGCACAAGTCACGTCATTCCGGCGAAAGCCGGAATCCAGTCTCTTGAAGTTGGCGGCGTGATTCACGCGCGGGCATGTGGTCTTCGTGCCCTGCATCGGCATGTGCGGCTCTTCGTGAATATCGCTGGATCGAACAGGAGGACGAAACCATGCCTCATCAAGCAAAGAAAGCCTGCGAGACCTGCGGCACTGAGATCACCGCGGAACAGATCGTTCAAAGAGAGGCAGGACTCGTCGGCGGCGTCCTGCTCTGCCCCACGTGCGTGAATCACAAACGCGAAGAACTGCTCCAGGCTCGCCATGCGGCGACACCTGCGGCCGGCGCTGCCAAGCCGACGCACCACGCTGACGCAACCGAGACCATCGGCGAGTCTCAGGGAAGCGTCTACCTCCCCCCCGACAAAAAAGGCCCGGATGAGGCGGATGAGCCGCTATCCTTGGTGAGCGAAGCAGAGGCGTCCACCGGCGGCCCCTCGAAGATACGCACTTTTGCGCGAGGTGACGCATTTGCCGATGCCCATGCGGAAACAGACTTCAAGCGCCCCTTGGCCGGCATCAATGAACCGGCCACGCGCTGTCGAACCTTTCATGGCAAGCTCACCCAACCGGGACTCGCACACATGGACGAGCAAATCAACGAGTGGCTGGATTCTCACCCCGACCTGTACATCAAGACCTGTGCGTCAACCGTCGGCATTTTCGAGGGCAAGACGAAGGAACCGCATCTCCTGGTGACGATGTTCTATTGAGCAGCGCTCGCGGGTCCAGGCCATGATTCGTGCTCACAACTTCGCACGCGCACGCGCCGCCGATGAGTTGGTGCACCATGGCCGGCTTTACCACGACTACAGAACGCGACGCTCCCTTGAAGCCGGCCACGCTTCCTCTCAGGTCGCCGTGGCGCCGAGCAGCGACCAGAGGATCGTCTTGGCGTTGAATACGGCGTGAATCAGGATCACGAGTGTGAGTGACCGTGTCTTGGCGTAGGCGTAGCCGAGGGCAATTCCGAAGAACACCAGAGCCGGCATCGTTTGATACAGCGGCACGTGGATGAGGCCGAAGAACAGGCCGGTCCACAGAATCGCCTTCCACTCGGAGCCGAGTTTCCGCGCGAGCGCCGGCTGCACCAAGCCGCGGAAAAGCAACTCCTCAACCAAGGGCGCAAGAACCATCGCACTGACGATCGTGAGCACAATCGCCCAGGTCGGGCTTCCGGCGCTGCGCAGCGCCAGCAGCGCGTCATGTTCTTGCAATACATAGCCCGGGATGAATCTCAGAAGCCAGGTGGCCAGCACGAGGAGCCCGGAACAGACCGGCCAGAGGGCGACGTAGGCGACGACGGCACGGACAATGTTGGCGCCGGTTCCGCGAAGGGTCAGCCCCCAGCCGGCCAGGCCCTGCTGGAACCGGGCCCTGCCCAACAGCGCGAAGATGATCACGTTGGTGAGCTGGGCGGCGGCGACAGCCAGCATCCGCTGCGGGTTGAGACTGTGTTCAGGCGCCGGGGAGGTCGTCGGCGATGGTGCGGGCCCCGTCAGCGCGAGCCATCCGAACAGGTCGTAGAATAGCGACGAGAGAACCAGAAAGAAGCAAAACGCGATGAGCAGGTCCGTCGATTCGACGTCGTTCTGTGGGCCGGCAGACAGGTGGAACGTGCTCCTCCAGGCGTTGCGCCCCCACAAGGCGACCGCCGTGGCCAGTATGATGAATGTGCCGGCGATCCAGATCGCGCCCTCGGCAAGTTGAAAAGGTGAAGGGTCAAAAGGCATGAATGTCACGTTCAATCATGTCGAACGAACCGATTCGACTGTCGAAGCGCCGCAGCGAGCCGGGCCGTCCTCGGCCCCGGGGCGACCGACTCATCCCCATTCAGCCGGGGCCGAGGACGGCCCGGCTCGCTTCAGATCGCGGCGAATCCAAGTAGCATACACACGTCATCTCGAACCAAACCAAGGAGTTGGTTCGAGGGATCAGAAATAAGCATGACCCGCACTATATTGGAACACATCGTCGAGACCAAACGCCGCGAGGTGGCTGAGGCAAAACGTGCCGCGCCAGTCGAGATGCTTCAGCGCGCCATCACCGAGGCGCCTGCGCCACGGGCATTCTATTCGGCGGTGGCCGGCGGAAACGAACTGTCCCTCATCGCGGAGATCAAGAAGGCATCGCCTTCGGCGGGCCTGATCCGCTCCGGTTTCGATCCCGTGTCGATCGCCCGCTGCTTTGAGCAGGCCGGTGCCGCGGCGCTGAGCGTCTTGACCGACCGAACGTTTTTTCAGGGCGAGTTGACGTTCATTGCAGCGATCAAGTCGGCAGTGGGCCTGCCGGTGCTGCGAAAGGACTTCGTGATCGACGCCTACCAGGTACACGAAAGCCGTGCGGCCGGCGCCGACGCGATTCTCCTCATCGCCGCAATCCTCACCGTTGAACAAATCGATCGGTGGAGCCGACTCGCCTGCGACCTGGGCATGTCGTCATTGATCGAGGTTCACAACGAACGGGAGCTCGATGCCGTGTGCGACTGTCTCGGGCCGGATCGCCGCGCGATCCTGGGTATCAACAATCGCGACCTGCGCGCCCAGCGCACCGATTTGCAGATCACCCACCGACTGGCGCGAGCCCTGGCTCCCGGCACGCCCTTCATCTCCGAGAGCGGCATTCAAGATCGAGACGATGTCCTGGCGCTTGAAAAGGTCGGAGCCAGCGCCCTGCTGGTCGGCGAGACGCTGATGAAGGCGGACGACCCTGGGCAAAAAGCTCGCGAACTGCTCGGCCGATGATCGCCCGCGTGTTCGCACCGGTTACAAACCGGCGCCACAGAGACCAGCCGATGGGTCGTATGACCCATCCTACCCAGGGTTAGGCCACGCCGACGAGGCTGTCCAAGGCGGCCGCAAAGTCTTTTTTGCCGGTTAACCCGACGAACTTCTGAACGACCTCGCCATTCCTGAAGAGCAGGATGGAGGGAATGGCCTGGATGTTGTACTTCACCGGAGTTTCAGGATTGCCCTCGGTGTCCATCTTGCCGACCTTGACTCGACCGGAGTATTCCGTCGCGATCTCGTCGATCGTGGGCCCGAGCGCCTTGCAGGGCATGCACCACTCCGCCCAGAAGTCGACCAGCACGGGCTTATCCGACCGAAGAACGTCGGTTTCAAAATTGCTATCGGTAAACTCGAGTGTGTCTGGTCCAGCCATGTTCCGCTTCTCCTTATGCCATGCTGTCGGGCTTGCCTTTGCCGGAGACTCAGGCGACAGCGGGTCGCCCTGTTAATCGATGCGACGGGTCGCCGATTCACGGGCGATGTCACAAAGGAGCCGGATTCTAGTAGGCCATCAGCGATTGGTCAAAACCGACGCGGCCGATGGGTGTCATGGCGGCGTGGCGCTCTGTGGCGGCCCTTTGGCGGGTTGACCTTCCGCGGCATCGCAACTAGGATGTCCGGCTTGTCGGTCGATGTCATCGATCGCATGATTGTGAAACCATCCCGCTTTTCTTGGAGTGAGAACCATGAGTCGAACCTGCACCCTCAAGGGCAACGTGCTGCCCCTATCCGGTCCGGAGTTGAAGGTTGGTGATTCCGCGCCGAACGCCACGCTGAAGTCCAGCCTTGTGGACGACTTCAAGCTCAGCCAGGCCGCGGGGCGCGCCCGGATCTACAGCGTCGTACCGTCGCTGGACACGCCGGTCTGCGCCGAACAAACCAGGCGCTTCAACAAGGAGATCGCCGGCCTGCCGAAAGTCGACTTCTACACGATCAGCGCCGATCTGCCGGTCGCGATGAGCCGCTTCTGCGGCATCGAAGGAATCGACACGGACAAGTTCAAAGTACTCAGCGATCACGTGGACATGGCTTTCGGCAAAGCCTACGGCACGCTGCTGCCGGGCCTGCGCATCGAGAGCCGGGCCGTGTTCGTCATTGGCAAGGATGACAAGATCAAGTTTGTCGAGTACGTCCCCGAGGTTTCCAACCACCCGAACTACGAAGAAGTGCTGGCCTGTGCCAGGGAGATCTCCGCTTAGTCCATCGTCCTGCGCCGGTTGGTGCGTCGCATGTCTCGGCCCGATGCGAGAGACGAACCGGCAAGGCGGCGGTGGTCATCCGTGAGGGATGGTCAAGTGGTGTTCGATGTAGACACGGCGCTCCAGTTCTTCTCCAATGTGCTGGCGGGAATCGTCAGCGCCGTGCTAAACGCGATCTTCGGCGGCCTGGCGAGCCTCTTCTCCGGTTTGAGTGTCTTTTGACTTCTCCTCGAATCCGGCCGCCCGTCCGCAGAGCATCCTGGCCACCATCACCGGACATCGAACGACCCAAGCCCCATCCCTCTCGCAACCTTCGGGGGCTTCGGCGTCCCTGCGGCGCCGCCGTCTCGGCGGTGTAATCCAAGGCGGCCCGCCGATACGAAATGGTCGGTTATTCGCACCCATACATCGGCCAGAGGCCGATGCTCCCCCGATTGAAACGATACCGGGACCGGGATGCCCCTCCCTGGTTCCGATGGCCCGGTTTTGATATAATGGCGGTTCCGCGTCAGCGAGTCTGACCGCCACGACCCAAGCCTCTGCAACCTGAAAGGGGGGTTCCATGGATTTTCACGCACGATCCAATGCAGCGCGCATTCACTTCGTCCTCATTCCTATTATGCTTGTGCTGCTGGGCGCCGGCAGCGCCGCCCTGGCTCACGACGATCCGCTTTTCGAAATCGACCGCCAGCCGCCTTTCACCCCCGCCGGGTTCGGCGGATCGTTCCGGGGGGCGCCCTCCATCACCTTCCCGGCCAGCGGCGTGGAGTTGCTGAGTTGGCTGCCGCTGGGCGATTTCAGCGCCGGCTCAACGTCGGGCAGCGATTGCTGGGGCTACGTCTCAGGGTCCGGGCGGGAGTATGCCATCATCGGCCTGTCAAACGGGACGGGATTCGTCGAGGTGACCAGCCCAAGCAACCCGCAGATCGTCGCCGTGATCACCGGCGTGAACAGCTTGTGGCGCGACATGAAGGTCTATCAGACGTTCGCCTACGTGGTCAGCGAAGGCGGTGACGGCATTCGCGTCTTTGACCTCAGCCAGATTGACAGCGGCATTGTCACACTGGTCAATACAATCACCACCGGTGGGACCACCCAAACCCACAACGTGGCCATCAATGAAGACAGCGGTTATCTCTATCGCGCCGGCGGGGGCAGCTTAGTCGTCGGCATCCGCGTCTACGACCTGAACCCTGATCCGTCCACGCCCGCCCTTGTCGGCCAATGGAACGTCCGCTATGTCCACGACGTCCAGGTGGTCACCTACACGACCGGCCCATTCGCCGGAAAAGAGGTCGCCTTCTGCTTCAGCGAGTCCGGGGCGGGCGGCGGCTCCCCCGGCGTCGACATCCTGGACGTCACGGTCAAGACCAACATTACGCCAATCTCCTTTTTTCAGTATTCGACGCCGGTGTTCTCGCATCAGGGTTGGCTTTCACCCGACAAGCAACTGCTATACGTCAATGACGAACTGGATGAGCAGAGTTTCGGCACGCCGACGACGACTCGGATCATCGACGTGTCCGACCTCAACAACCCCGCCGAGCTCAGCAGCTTCACCAACGGCAATAGTTCGATCGACCACAATCTCTACACCCGCGGAAATCTGATTTTCGAGTCTAACTACCGCAGCGGCCTGCGGGTCTACGACGCTACCATTCCAACGGCCCCGGTGGAGACCGCCTTTTTCGACACCTATCCCCCGGACGATAACGCCAGCTTCAACGGTCTGTGGAACAACTACCCCTTCCTGCCCAGCGGCATCGTCTTCGGCAGCGACCTCGAGAAGGGCTTGTTCGTTTGGTGGGTCGGCGCACCCCAACTGGCCTTCTCTCTACCCGGCGGCGTACCCGATCTCATCAACCCCCAAGGCCAAACCGTCAACGTGCAAGTCGACGTGCAGAACGGTGGCGTGTTGGTCCCCGGTTCACTCAAACTCAACTATGATGCCGGGGCCGGCCTGGTGTCGGTCGATCTGACGCCAACCGGCGGGAATCAATTCGACGCCGTCTTTCCGGCACTGCCGTGCGGGACGAACGTCTCCTACTTCTTCAGTGGGACAACCGAAAACAACGTCACTTGGCGAGAGCCGTCAACCGCTCCGGCGGTGACCTATCAGACCATCGTGGCGTCAGGTCAGGCCACGCTGGTTGCTGACGATTTGGAAGTGGACACCGGCTGGAGCATCGGCGACCCCGGTGACACGACCGCGACCGGCATTTGGACGCGCGTCGATCCGAATGGAACCGACGCCCAACCCGAGAACGACCACACCACTGATCCGGCGACGATGTGCTTTGTGACCGGCCAGGGGGCTCCGGGAGGCGGCGTGGGCACAAACGATGTCGACGGCGGTGCAACAACCCTGATCTCGCCAGGCTTCGACGGATCGGCGGAGAATGCGATCATCGGCTACTGGCGCTGGTTTTCCAATGACGCCGGCGCCTCTCCCAATGAGGACTCCTTCGTCATCGACATCTCCAATGACGATGGCGCCAACTGGACGAACGTGGAAATCGTGGGCCCGTCCGGACCGGAGACCGGCGGCGGTTGGTTCTTCCACCAGTTCTTCATTGCCAACGTCATCTTGCCAACGAATTCGATGCGGATGCGATTCGTCGCCTCGGACCTGATCAACGGCTCGATTGTCGAGGCCGCCATCGACGACTTCACGGTCACGTCGCTTGAGTGCCTCGTTCCCTGCCCCGTTGCCGACGGCGACCTGAACCTGGACACCTTCATCAACGGCGCGGACGCCCAGGTCTTTGTCGATGCGCTGCTCGGCGCGCCCACGCCTGATGAAATATGTGCCGGCGACTTCAATGCCAACGACCAACTCGACTTCGGCGATCTGCCCGGTTTCGCGGCCGCGCTCGTCGCCCCGTGACAACACGCTGGTTTGACACGAGATGGGTCCGGCCCTAGCCTGCGCCCGGTTTTGGCACCGGCCAGGCAGTGGGATCGAGGCGGCCGCATCGGAAACGGCCCGCTCGCCTGAGCCTTGAACGCCCGGCGATAAAAGGACGCTCCTCGATGGTTGATCTGAGATCCTATGTCTTCCTGGACAGCCTTCAACCGCAGTTCGCCGCATTCCTGGCGACCGTGGCCCAGGGCTTCCTGCCGACGGCGGGGCAGGCCTCACTCTTCGTCGAGATTTCCCCCGGCATCGAGATCAACCGCGTCACCGATCTCGCCCTCAAAAACACGCGCGTGACGCCCGGCATGCAAATCGTCGAGCGCCTGTATGGCATGTTGGAGATTCACTCGGACTCTCAGGCCGACGTTCGCGATGCGGGCCGTGCCATTCTCTCCGCTTTGGAACTGAATGAATCGGACCGCCTCAAGCCAAAGGTCTCATCGAGCCAGGTCATTCGCAACCTCGACGGCTATCAGACGCAGCTTATCAATCGTATGCGGCACGGTAACATGATCCTGCCGGGACACACGCTGTACGTGATGGAGGTCGAGCCGGCGGCCTATGCGGCGCTCGCGGCGAATGAAGCCGAGAAGGCCGCGGATATCAACGTCCTGGAAGTTCGCACGTTCGGCAGCTTCGGCCGAGTCTATTTGGGCGGAGACGAGCGGGACATTGACGTCGGCTACCGCGCCGCCGAGGCAGCCATCGATTCGGTGACAGGCCGCAGCGAGCGTGCCAAGGGATAAGCAGAGGCAATCCGTTTCGCCGCGGTCCAACACGCAGCGCGGCGCGCACAAGATGGTTTATCACCCCGCGGCGTCACGTGAGCCGCCGTGGAGCGACGATGTCGGAGGAATCGAGTGATGGGTGACGCACTTGGGATGATTGAGACGCGAGGCTTCGCCGCCATGGTCGAGGCCGCCGACGCCATGGTCAAGGCGGCCAGGGTCGAACTCGTGAGCTATGAAAAAATCGGCGGCGGCTACGTGACGGCCGTGATTCGCGGTGACGTCGCGGCCGTCAAGGCAGCCTGTGATGCCGGACAGACCGCCGCGTCCCGCGTCGGCGAGGTCGTCTCGGTCCACGTCATCGCCCGACCTCATGCCAACGTGGATTCGACCCTTCCCCTGGGACGGGGCGACGCGGGGGCCAAGAAGAAGGGCTAGTGCTCCGTCACAGTTGATCTTTCGGGTGGTACGGGCGTCTCGCCCGTCCGGAACGGGCAAGATGCCCGTACCACCCAACCCGAAGAATTGATTGTGACGAAGCACCAGGATCGCCAGCTACTTCTAGGGAATACCGATGCTCCTGGCCAAGGTCGTAGGAACGGTTGTTGCCTCGCGGAAGGAACAGAGCCTTGAAGGGCTCAAGTTCCTGCTCTTGCGCGGTGTCGACGCGGAGTCCAAGCCGACCGGCCCGACGGTGGTCGCAGCCGACGCAGTGGGCGCCGGCGAGGGCGAAATAGTGCTCTTTGCCAGCGGCAGCAGTGCCCGCCAGACAACAGCCACGAACAACCGACCCGTCGATGCCGTCGTCATGGCCATCGTGGACCAGTGGGAAATCGGCGGTCAGCCTAAGTACAAGAAATAACCCGTCCTCAGCCCACGGCTCCGCCGAGGGATTGCCGTCAGGTGTTTGCCCATGTCACGACTCAGCGATGCGGCGGTGGACGCCATCGCCAGACAGGTCTTGGAAAGGTTGCACGGGCAGCCGGCGCCGCAGGCGCCGTCCCTCCGCCCGGCCCAGAGCGAGTCCATCGCACGCGGTGGCGCACTGCCGGCCGGCGTCTTCAGATCGATCGACGAATGCGTCGCCGCCGCCAAGACCGCTTTTAATGACTTCTCGCGCATCGGACTGGAGCGGCGAAAGGACATCGTCGCCTCTGTCCGAGAGTCTATGATGGCCAATGCCATCTCTCTGGCGCGAGATGCGCATGAGGAAACGGGCCTGGGCCGGGTGGAAGACAAGATCGTCAAGAATCGCCTGGTGACGCGCAAGACTCCGGGGCCGGAGGCGCTGGAACCCCGCGCATTGTCCGGCGACCACGGACTGATGATCATGGAGCGCGCCCCGTTCGGCGTCATCGCTTCCATCACGCCCACCACCAACCCCACCTCGACGGTCATTTGCAACACGATCGGCATGATCTCGGCGGGAAACACGGTCGTCTTCAACGTGCATCCCAACGCCAAACGGGTCTCCTGCCGCAACGTCGGCCTGATCAACGAGGCCATCGTCCGGGCCGGTGGGCCGGCCAATGTGGTCACCGCCATGGCGGAGCCGACCATCGAGAGCGCTCAGGCCCTCATGCGGCACAAAGACATTCGCATTCTTGTCGTCACCGGCGGACCCGGCGTGGTCAAGGCCGCCATGGCCAGCGGCAAGCGAGCCATCTGCGCCGGGCCGGGCAATCCACCCGTCGTCGTCGATGAGACCGCGGACATCGACAAGGCCGGCGGTGATATCGTCAAAGGCGCTTCCTTCGACAACAACGTCATCTGCACGGATGAGAAAGAGGTCTTTGTCGTGGAAGCCGTCGCCGACCGTTTGCTCAAGGCGATGTCGGCCAACCATGCCGTCATCCTGACCCAGCCACAGATTCGAGCCGTCGAAAAGGTCATCTTTGAGGAGACGCGCGGCCCGCGAAAGCCCGGCGTCATCAACCGAAAGTGGATCGGCAAAAACGCGAACGTGATTCTCGAACAGATCGGCCTGCGCGTGCCCGACTCTGTTCGGTTGGCCGTGATGGATGTGCCGGTCGATCATCCGCTGATCTGGACCGAACAACTCATGCCGGTCCTGCCGGTGGCGCGCGTGCGCAGCGCCGACGAGGCGATCGACGTGGCCATCGCCGCGGAGCATGGCTTCGGCCATACGGCGGCGATGCACTCGATGAACCTCGGCAACCTCAGCCGCATGGCCCGTGAAATCAACTGTAGCATCTTCGTCAAGAACGGCCCGCTCTACTCGGGTCTGGGGGAAGGCGGTGAGGGCTACAGCTCGTTCTCGATCGCAAGCCCGACCGGCGAGGGCCTGACCGATCCGCGATCCTTCTCGCGAGAGCGGCGCTGCGTCCTGGTGGATCACTTTCGGATCGTGTAATAACGGATGCCCCAACAACCGGCGATTGCCCTGTTAGAGTTTGCCAGCATCGCCGTCGGCACGCGCGCCTCGGATGCGCTGGCCAAGAAGGCCCCGGTGTCCATTCTGCGGGCCGGCTCGCTCCAGCCGGGCAAGTACGCAATCCTGTTCTCCGGCGACGTGGCCGCGGTCGAAGAGTCCTACGTCGAGGGATCGCGCGTCGGGGAGTCAGCGATCCTCGATCGCGTGTTGCTCTGTGACGTGCATCCACAAGTGTATGATGCCATCCTCGGCCGGCGCGGCGACTGGCAGGACGATGCCCTCGGCATCATCGAAACCGCAAGCCTGGCCGCCATCATTCAGTCCGCCGATGCTGCGATCAAGGGAGCGGACGTGGAGATCGTCCAGATTCGCCTGGGCGACGGCCTCGGCGGAAAAGGGTTGGCCCACGTCTCGGGCCTGCTGGCCGACGTCGAGGCCGCCATCGAAATCGCCACCGCCGCGATCGCCGACAAACCCCAGGCGCCGCAAACCACCGTGATCCCGCGGTTCAACAAAGATGTCCGCGAAAACCTCAGCAGGTCAACACGCTTTGCGGAGGATCGGTGATGCTGCTCGGCCGGGTTGTCGGCACCGTGGTTCCCTGCGTCGTGTACGAGGGCCTTGCCGGCGTCCCGATGCTCCTTGTCCAACCGCTCGACAAGAACCGGCGCGATGCCGGTGGGCCGATCGTCTGTTGCGATGCAACCCGAATGGCCGGTCCCGGCGAGTTGATCTACTACGAAGGCGGCCGTGAAGCGGCCCTGGCCCTGGAGACGACGTTCGTGCCCGTGGACCATACCATCATCGGCATCGTGGATCGGTCCGCAGCCGGCGAGACCAACCCGTCCCGACCGCAAAAGGAAGACGCCTGATGTTGCTCGGCATTGTCCAAGGCGCCATTCACTCGACGATCAACCATCCGTTCTACGACCACCGTCGCCTGCTGATTGTGGATCGCACGGCGGCCGATGGGTCGCCGATCGGGCAATACATCATCGCCGTCGATACCGTCGATGCCGGTCCGGGCGATCGCGTGCTGGTGCTGGATGAGGGCAACGGCGCTCGCCAGGTGTTGGCTGACGCCAGCGGCCCCGTGAGATCGGTGATCGTCGGAATTGTGGACGAGGCGGTGGAGAAGAGTGAGTGAATGAGTGACTCAAACTGACCGATTTCCTTCCGGTGAATTGTTTTTTCGCCCGTAGGGCGGACGATTCTTGCCAGAGCAGTAGGGTCCGCTGTGCGGACCTTTTCCGAAATAAGCGCTGTTAAACCTCATCGGTCCGCACAGCGGACCCTACGTGCTTCAACTTTTCGGCGTTTTGACTTTTTGACTTTTTGACTTTTCACCCATGGACTATTTGATTCTCGCGGCACTGGTTCTTCTGTCCGTCGGCGGCATCGTGCTGGCCGTCCTGCAACTGCCCGGCACCTGGCTGATCATCGCCTCGGCCGTGGGGTACGATTGGTACTACGATTGGCAACGAATCGGTTGGGGGTGGCTGGTCGCTCTCACCGTGTTCGCCTTGATCGCCGAGGTGTTCGACTCACTGGCGGGGGTCGTCGCCGCGAGAAAGGCCGGGGCCAGCCGTCGTGCGGCGATCGGCGCGCTGGTCGGGGGCCTCGCCGGCATGATCGTCTTCAGCATTCCCGTGCCCGTGTTCGGCACGGTCGTCGGTGGCCTGATCGGCTGTTTTGTCGGAGCACTCGTGGCGGAACTCACATTGCGGAAAGACTTCGGCGCCGGTGCAAAGGTCGGGCTCTTCGCCACCATCGGCCGACTCGTGGGCATCGTCGCCAAGACGTCCGCGGCACTGATCATCGCCGGAGCCGCCGTCTCACGCGCGGCCTGGTCAACCTGGTAGCGAACGATGGCTTTGGGGAGGCCACCTCTTGGCACGCCTTCTGCTGCTTCTCATGTTGCTTGCGGCCTCGACCGACGAGCCGGCCACGCAGCCTGCCGATCGCGCGCCCAAGCCGCACCCGACGTCGGGCCCCACGACCCGGCCGGCGATTGAGGCCGAAGTGAGGCGGCTGGTGCGACAACTCGGCGCCGCGGAGTATGCAGTTCGTGAATCGGCCCAGAAACGGCTGGCCGACATGGGCGAGGCGGCGCTGCCGTACTTGATGGAGTTCATCGGCAGTGGCGACTCCGAGGTTTCCACCCGTGTCGCGTCGGTAATCCGAAGACCGAAGACTCCGGCACTCCGCGTCGAGATCGCCGTGCGCCTCCTGTCAACAACCGATCCGGATCAAATGGAGTCCGGCGTCTACATGCTCTTCGAGTCGCCGGTCGAAGACTACGATCTGTTCGTCGAACGCATGAGAAAGACACGGGGTGTGGAGCGCGCCATCCTTGAGCCGGTCGCCGAACGGCTTGCCACCTGGAAGGACATGACCGAACGGTTCAACCGGAGGTATGCGAGATTGAGTCGGGAGAAACCCGACGTCGCCGAGCGGGAGCTAAAAAACCATCGGGAAACGATGTACTACCAAGCCGAGGCTGCGTACTGGCCGGCGCTGGAGGCCCTGGAAGAATACGAGGTGCGCGATCACGCTCCGACCTCTCGGCCCGGCAAATAGCCGTCATCAATTTTCAATGAGCGTTAGACCGTGTCCGCCGTCACTCGGGCGTCGGCGACGCCTTCGAGGATATCCTCAAGGCGAGTCTGCATGAAAAGCGTCCTCAACTGCACGGCGGCGTCTCCCAGGGCTTTGGTCATCATCGTCCGCACCCCCGGCGGCAAGTCCTTGTGAATCTCGTCCGTTCGGCCGAAAGTCACCAGAGCACCCACGCCCTCGAAGACGTCATAGAGCGAGATCGTCTCCGGAGATCGGTTGAGGCGGAACCCCCCGCGCGGGCCGCGGTTTGACCGGAGGATACCGGCGCTGGCCAACTGGCTCAGAATCTTGGCCACGTAGGCCTTCGGCAGTTTGTGCCGCGCGGCGATGTCCCCGGCCCGGATGCCCCTCAGGCCAGCTTCGTCGCGGTGCTGCCGGCCGATCTCGTACAAAGCCAATAGTGCATATGTGGCGGTCTTTCTTCGTAGCATGACACGTGTCCCGAGCCGGTGCAGATGACCCATTGACATGCCCGCCGAATGGCAGGCCATAGCCCGATCCGACACATCCCCCGTGCGCATGATGATAGGACGCAGATTGGCGATTTCCACTGTCGGCCACGCCTGTATGATGGATTCCTGTGCGTATACCGGACAGCCTCGGCACGCTACCCTCTGAAAAGGCCCCCAGACGCGAGATTCCCTCCAGCACCGTGGCACAATCGCAAAAAAAAGTTTCAAAGAGCACCCCCGCATGGCTGCGGGCCCTCGGGCGCAGGGATCTCCCCCCGGAGATCACCATCGACGGCCGGCACTACCGACACGCCAGGACCTACAAGCACGATTTCTTCGCCGCAACAGCCGCCTATGCCGGGCCGGCAGGCCAGGTTGTCCTGAAAGTGCAGCGCCAGGCAGACTTCTTCGGCCTTCCCTTGGCCTGGATCGGGCGGTTCCTCGTGCGCCGCGAAGCACGGCTGTTGGCTCGCTCGCAAACCGTTCCCGGGGTCCCTCGCTATTGCGGCACGTGGGGTGAAACCGGGCTCGTCCACGAGTTTGTTGCCGGCCATCCCCTGCGACGCCACGACAGCCTGGATGACGAGTTTTTCCCGCGACTCTCCGCAATGTTAGATGAGATTCACGGCATGGAGATGGCCTACGTCGATCTGGAAAAGCGTGAGAATATCCTCCTGGGTGATGACGGGCGACCCTACCTGATCGACTTTCAGATTACCTGGTTTCTTGACCCCCATTGCGGCGGCGGATCGTGGCCGGCCCGCAAGATTCTGAAAATCCTCCAGGCGGCCGACCGTTATCACCTGCTCAAACACTGGCGGCGGGCGCGACCCGACCAGCTCAGCGCCGAACAGATCGCACAATCCGGGCGGCCCCCGTTCTGGATCGCATGGCACCGGCTTCTGTTCAGGCCGCTGACATCGCTCAGACGACAGGTCCTCACCCGTTTGGGGGCCAGGTCGTCAGCCCACGGCCGGTCGCCGGGCTGATCGTCGCCCGATCGGTTTCGGCGCGCTTCTGAACAGAATGTGGTTGCTTGCCGGATAGGGAGGCTGCCACCGTCTTGTGGGGCGCCGCCGTTTCGGCGGTGCGGTCACAGGCGCGACGGCGCGGTGCCAGGGCGAGGCTGCTAACTTTTTCGGCGTCCGAGTTTCTCCCTCAGCCGCTCGACCACTTGGCTCGGAATCAGCCGCTCGACTCTGCCGCCGGAAAGGCCGCCCATCTCCGCGATCTGCCGGATCAATGTTCCGCTGATCAGCGCCGTCTGGTCGGTCGTGAATAGGAACACCGTCTCGACGTCTCCCGCGATCATGTTGACATTGGCCTGTCGCAGTTCGTTGCGCATGTCTTCGCTGTCGCGGATTCCCTTGACGATGACGTCCGCGCCTTTTTGATGAACGTAGTCCATGGTCAGCCCGGTGTAGGACTCGACTTCAACGTCGTCGGCATCGCAGAGCAACGCGCGCAGCATCTCCACCCGTTCCTCCGTGGTGAACAACGGCTCCTTTTCGGGATTCACGCCGACCGCAACGATGGTCTTGTCGAACAACCGGCGGCTGCGCAGAATGATGTCCAGGTGACCGTTGGTGGGGGGGTCGAATGTCCCCGCGAAGACGGCCACCTTGGCTGGTCCATGCGTCATAAGTCTGCGCCGCTCACTGAAGGGCTCACCGCTGGATCGCGGCTCAACGAAAACGACCAGCTTAGCTGCTGCGGCCTCGCCGGTCGATCATGTGCTGCGCCGCTACTCATATCGTAACGCTTCGACAGGATCAAGACGAGACGCCTTCCACGCCGGATAGATGCCGCTGATGATGCCGACGAGCGTCGCCATGGTCAGTGCCATCGCGATCGACCAGCCGGTGGTCACCGTCTCCAACAGGCGCGTCACGACCTCGATGGTCGACGCCAGCCCCCAACCGGCCAGAACCCCCAGCGCCCCCCCAAGAAATGAGACGATGCTGGCCTCGATCAGAAACTGGTTCATCACGTCGGACCGTTGGGCGCCCATCGCCATCCGAACGCCGATCTCGCGCGTTCGTTCGGTCACCGCGACCAGCATGATGTTCATGATGCCGATCCCTCCCACGGCCAAGCTGATGCCGGCGATGGAGCCCAAAACGATGGCGAGGATCTGTGTGAGCTGGCCGAATTGTTTGACAAACTCTTTCTGGGCCTGCACCTGAAAGTCGTCCTGTTGACCGGCGCGGATCTTGTGACGCCGGCGCAACAGTTGCTTGATTTCCGCCTTGGCCGCCTCGACGTCCGCATCCGCCGGCGAGATCGCTTCCGCCACGATCGTCTGAATCGAATCCAGCCCGTACAGCCGCTCCATAGCCGTCGTCACGGGTACGATGATCTGGCGGTCAACGTCGGTGAACCCGACGTTCCCTTTCTCCTCCATGATGCCGACGACGGTAAAAGTCCGGGCACCCAACGTCCCTAGCCCGGAGATTTTGATCCTCTCATCCAGCGCCGGCCGTCCTCCGAACAGTTCCTCTTTGACCTTGGCGCCGAGAACGACCACGCTGGCCCGTCCCTGCACGTTGGCCCTGGTCAGGAAATCTCCCTCGCTGACGAAGTGGTTATTCAGTTTCTCATAGACTTCGGTGGCGCCGAGGAGGCTGGCCGTCGTGTTCTTCGAGAGAAACTTGGTCGTCACCGTGTTGACAATCTGCGGCATCACCGTCCCGACCGTCTCACAGGACTTCTTGATGGCGTCCGCGTCCGCCAGCTTCAGGGAATCGAAGTTGCCCACCAATCTGTTATTGCGCCGTTGGATGTTCGGCGAGACGAACAGCTTCTTCGATCCCATCGATTCAAACCCGGAGGCGATGCGGGCGTTCATGCCTTCGAGGATGGACATCGCCGCAACAACGGCCCCGACGCCGATGATCACGCCCAATGTCGCCAGAACGCTGCGCAGCGGATGAATCCACAAACTCCGCAGCGCCATCATACAAATGCGAAAGAAAAACATAGCTAGACCCCTGCCGGACGAGCCAGCGGCGGCGGTGACCGCTCCGGCAACTGCGGACGCGCTCCCGACGCCATCTCCTGACGAAAGGTCTCATCCACCAGACGATCATCCACGATGTGGCCGTCGCGCATGCGGATGATCCGTTCGGCCTGCAACGCCACTTCCGTCTCATGGGTCACGAGAATGACGGTGACGCCGGAGCAGTGCAACTCATGAAATATCTCCATGATCTGCATGCCGGTCTTCGAGTCCAGGTTGCCGGTCGGCTCATCGGCGAAGATGATCTTGGGCTCGTTGACGATGGCCCGCGCGATCGCCACGCGCTGTCTTTCTCCGCCCGAAAGCTCGCTGGGCTTGTGCGTCGCCCGGTGCGCAAGCCCGACGCGCTCCAGCGCGCGCATGGAAGCCTGACGCACGCCCAATCGCCTGGCATAGAACAACGGCACCGCGACATTGTCCATCGCCGAGGTTCTCTGTATCAGGTTGAAAGTTTGGAAGACGAAACCGATTTTCTTGTTGCGGGTGGTCGCCAATTGGCGGTCGGACATCGAACTGACCAGTTCGCCGTCAAGAAAATACTCTCCGCGAGTCGGTCGATCGAGACACCCCAACAGGTGCATCAGCGTGCTCTTGCCGCTGCCAGACTGACCGGTGACGGAAACAATCTCTCCCTCCTGCACCTTCAGGCTCACGCCGTCCAGCGCGCGCACAAGCGTCGAGCCCATGAGGTAATGCTTCGTGAAGTCTTTAATCTCAATAAAGGAACGGCTCAATGTGGACACCCGCGCAACCTACGAACCTCCGCACTCCTCAACAACAGTCGGCCCCGGGCCCCCGGAACACGGCATCTCGATCCGCAGCCTGCACCAATCAAGAGCAGACCCCACGTTGAACATCAGTCAGGCTTGACTTCTTACGAGGTCTCTTCACTTTCCTGCTTTTCTCGCTCCGTCAACTTGGGGCGCTTGACCCAGACATCCGCGCCGGACTCGATGCCTGAGAGAATCTGCGTGAACGTGCCGTCGGTCGCGCCGATCTTCACGGGTATCTTCTTCTCGCCCCACCGATCTCCAGCGTCTTCGCGAAACGGAACGTACACGAAGCAGTCGCGGCCTTCGCTCCGCAAGGATTCGTTCTTGACAAGCACCACGTCCTTCAACTCCTTGGTCTTGAACCACAAGTCCGCCTGAAGGCCCATCAGTTTTTGCAGGTCCTCGCCGAGCAGCCGAATCCGAACCCGAAATGCAATCGCATTGTTGGCCCGTTCAGGCTCCGGCAAAATGCGCTCGATCACGCCTTTGAATTCCTGAGTGCGATACGCATCCACGGTGACATCGACCGGCCGGCCGACAATCAGCTTGGCGTCGGCGCCGGTGGCTTCGTCATTCTCCGCGGCCGCGATGATTTCCGTCGCCTTGCGGACATACTCGGCCTCATCCAGCTTCTGGGTCTCGCCGGGCCGGGCGTACTCAGGCGCGATTAGGCGAATGGCGCCGATATCCGCTTCGTCAATCTGGGCAATGACAAACATGGACGCCACGTCCGCCAGAATCATCAGAGGGGTGCCGCCGGCGAACGAGGACGTGCCACTTTGGATCGTCTCGCCTTGGCGCACCTGAATCTTGTACACCATGCCGTCGCTCCGCGCCTTCACCGTCGTCTCCGAAAGACGCTGCTTGGCATCTTCTAACGCCTTCTCGGTGGACTCGGCCGTCGCCTTGGCCTGAACCACGTCCTGCTCCGCGCTTTGGAGGAGAACTACTTCATCGTTCCCCGCCCGCTCCAGGTCCAGCGCGGCCATGTCCCGCGCAGCTTCGGCCACCATGAAAGCACTCTCATTGGAGATCCGTTCCTGCTCTGACGCACTTCGCTCTCCCAACTGCTTGACTCGGTTCCAGCGAAACTCCGCGTCTTTGAGCTTGGCCTCCGCATCCTTCAACCGAGCCCGAGCTACTTTCGTCTGAAGCGGCAAGTCAACCTTCTGCTTCTCCAACGCGATCTTCGACTTCTCCCACACCGAGGTGGATCGCTCAAACTCCGCCTGCCGAGCCTCCACGTTGCGCTTCTCGTCCACCGGATCAAGGACAACAAGAACGTCGCCCTCTTTGACCATCTGGCCCTCGATCACTGGTATCTCGGACACGACGCCGCTCGCCTTGCTCTTGATCTGAATGAGCTGCGCCGACTCGACGGTGCCCGTCGCCGTCACGGGGATCACCAGCGTGCCCCGGGAGACCTCTTCCCGCTGGCCGTCCAACAAGTAGTTACTGAACGACAGCAGGTTGGTTTTCTTCACCACGGTGACGCCGGCGACGATCACAACCATCACGACGCCCAGAATGGTCAGTTTCTTAGCCATCGGGTTTCTCCATTTGGCTTGTGTCCTGACAACTGAAATGTCCGGAGGATGGGAGGCACTCGATTTCTCGGTTTCTCCAGCGGGACATCTCGGCCCGCGGAGATTCGGACCGCTCCATACGCGATCCGCCTCACCGGGCCGATCCCGGACGCCGGTCGCACCGAGGAAAAGCGTTGCAGGGGCCGGAACTTCACGAGAAAGCCGAACCGGCCGCCCCGCAAACGGCCTTCAGTGCCCCCTCAGAAGGATGTTAGGGCACAAACGGCCGATACTCCATGTCGAAGGCTGCCGCGACCTCCTTGTTGGTCAGCACGCCCTCCCAGACATCGACGCCGGCCGACAGACCCGGATCGGCCTTGCACGCCTCGCGGTAGCCCAGATTCGCCAGCCGCGCCACATACGGCTGAGTCGCATTCGTCAGCGCGAAAGTGCTCGTTCGGCCCACTGCACCGGGCATGTTGGCCACGCCATAGTGGACCACGTCGTCCACAATATACGTCGGCTCATCGTGCGTCGTCGGTCGAATCGTTTCGCAGCACCCGCCCTGATCGACCCCCACGTCCACGATCACCGCGCCGGGGAGCATCAGTTTAAGGTGCTCTCGCGTAATCAGGATCGGGCACCGGGCTCCGGGGATGAGCACTGCACAAACTATGAGATCTGCCTGGGCGACGTGGTGGGTGATCAGCGCTGGGTCGCTGTAGACCAGTTGGACATTGGCCGGCATCACATCCGAGAGATAGCGCAGCCGATCCAGCTTCACGTCCATCAGCACGACGTGGGCCCCCAGTCCCGCTGCGACCTTTGCCGCATTGGTCCCGACCACGCCGGCGCCGAGAATCAGCACCGTCGCCGGCTCGACGCCGGGAACCCCGCCCAACAAGATGCCGCGCCCCATCATCGGGCGTTCAAGGTACTTCGCCCCCTCCTGCACGCTCATCTTCCCGGCCACTTCGCTCATCGGCATCAGCAGCGGAAGCCCGTCACGGCCGTCGCGCACGGTTTCGTAGGCAATCGCCACGCAGCCGCTCTTGAGTACTCCCTCGGTCAGGCTGCGGTCGGCGGCGAAATGGAAATAGGTAAAACACACCTGCCCCTTGCGGAGCATTTCACACTCGCGGGGCTGGGGCTCCTTGACTTTGACGATCATGTCCGCTCGGCCGAAGACCTCTGCCGCGTCGTCGACCATCCGCGCACCAACCGCCATGTAGTCGCTGTCCGAAAAGCCTGATCCGGTGCCGGCGTCCTGCTCGACGAGAACCTCGTGGCCGGCTTGGACCAGGGATTCGACCCCCGACGGGATCATCGCGACGCGGTATTCATGAGCTTTGATCTCCTTCGTCACGCCGACAATCATGGTGGGCTGCTCCGCTCGAGCCTGTCGCCGAGTCCCTCCTCAAGCGTCGTTCAGGAGTGAGGGCCGATCGAGAGGCAATCTTGTATTCGACGGCGACGCCGAACCTGATGCTATATCAAAGCCTATCGATGCCGCAACGGCGGGGCGCGCATCAGGTCATCGCGGCGCAGACGAGATCGGCACTGATTCAATAAGCCCCTCTATGCAAGAGCCAATAGCGGTTGCGCGGGATCAACCGGCACCCGCCACTCACCCGCACCCACCGGAAGTCGGACTTCCCCGCGCCAACCCGTTGAACGGAGGATAAAACAAGCCCGCTCCACCCAAGAGCACCGAAAGCATCGTCCGATAAGGGACGACGATTCAGGCATCGCAGACCACTTTGATCGCCAGCGTGTTGCAAAAAAACAACATTTGCCTTGATTCAATCTGTCGCGATCCGATACTGAGTTCAATCGGTTCGCCGGGAAACGTGATCGGCACCCCTCTGGGCAGCGTCGATCCGGTGGAACGCTTTGCACTTGGAACCGGACGCCATGACCCAACCCGTTTACACGCCACATCCGGACACCACCACGCCACCGGGCGCGATAGGCCCCCTGTACCACAGCGCGTTCGAATCATTGACCAGCAGTTTGATCGTCTTCGATCGGGGGATGAACGTCCTGCTCCAGAATAATGCCGCCAAGGCGTTGCTTCCGCCGGCGTCGAACGTGGCCGAGGTCTTGTCGTCGCTGTCGATCGAGGGCGCCTACGTGGATTGGCCTGCCGAACTGCGGAGCATCATCCAGTCCCACCAGCCCCGCCACTTCGACGCGATCGTCCCCACCGAAAAGGACCGTAGCGAGACATATCTTCACCTTGTCATCAGCCCCTTGAGAAACCAGCCGACGGGTGAGGCCATCGGCGGCCTGCTGCTCGCGGACGACGTCTCCTCTCGAATCAGTATGGAGCGCCGCTTGGCCGTTTCGGAGCGGATGGCCGCCGTCGGCAAGCTCGCCGCGCGCGTGGCCCACGAACTCAACAATCCACTCGACGGCATCCTGCGATACACCAACTTGGCGATCCGCCGCTTGGAATCGGTCGACGATCCCAAAATCGCCGACTACCTCGAACACGCCAGAACCGGCATCGTCCGTATGGGGCAAATCGTCGGCGCGTTGTTGGAGTTTTCCCGTTCAACGCCCAGCACCTTTGAGCAAGCCACGATCAAGAAAATCATCGAAGACGCCCTGACCGCCATGGATGGCCGCGCCCGTGACGCCAATGTCACCATCGTCTGCAACTATCACCGCGCCGACCTTCCCGTGGTCCGTGGAAGCAGCATCTTTCAGGTCTGCTGCAACCTGATCAAGAACGCCATAGACGCCATGCCCGATGGCGGAACACTGACCATCATCACCGACGTCGTCGGCCCCGACGTCGTCATCATCTTCGAAGACACGGGCATCGGCTTGCCAGAGGACGAAGCCAAGATTTTCGAGCCCTTCTTCACCACGAAGGAACGCGGCCAGGGCACCGGACTCGGCTTGGCCGTTTGCAGGGAGCTGATCCAGCGCTACGCCGGCTCGATCACGGCGGCTCGACGCGAGCCCCGCGGCAGCAGCTTCACCGTCAAGATTCCCACGCGGAACTGTGCCCCGTCGGCGACGACGAGCCGCGTTGTCGATTCCCCGAAATCCGAAGCGCTCGCCAAACCAGGGGAAGAAGAACGACCGGCGCCCGCCGCTGACCGCTGATCGTCACCGCGCGAAGGAGAATGAACCGTGCCCGGCCCAACGCCCAAGACCCCGGTAACGAAGAACGCCGCCAAGGCATCACCGTCGCCCAGGACCCGGACCGCCGTTCGCGATCGAATCCTGCTCGTCGATGATGATAAGATCATCGTCGATTCGCTTGGCGAATTGCTTCGCCTCGAGGGCTATGAGGTGGACGGTGTTTATTCCGTGAAGGACGCCCTCGATCAACTCAAAAAACAGAACTGCGCCATCGTCATCACCGACGTCAACATGCCCGAGGCAGACGGCTTCGAACTATTGCGCACGATCCGCGACCGTCACGCGGACGTGGTGCCCATCGTCATCACCGGATACGGCACCATCGAGTCGGCCGTCGAGGCGATCAAGATGGGCGCCTACGACTACCTGACCAAGCCCCTCATGGATGATGAGGTACGGCTCGTCATCCAGCGAGCCCTTCAACAGCAGGCACTCATCCGGGAGAACCGCTCGCTGCGCCAGCAACTCGACATGCGGTATTCGATGGAGAGCGTCGTCGGTCACGATTACAAGATGCTCAAGACCTTCGACCTCATCGACACCGTGGCCGAAACAAAGACTACCATCCTGATCACGGGGGAATCCGGAACCGGCAAGAGCCTCGTGGCCCGGGCCATTCACCACCGCTCGGAACGGCGCGACAAGCCGTTCATCGAGGTCTCCTGTGGGGCGATCCCCGAAGGCTTGTTGGAATCCGAACTCTTCGGCCACACCAAGGGCAGCTTCACCGGGGCCGTCGCCGACAAGCCGGGCAGATTCAAGGCCGCCGAAGGCGGGACGATCTTCCTCGACGAAATCAATTCCGCCTCCGCCGCATTCCAGGTCAAGTTGCTCCGCATCCTTCAGGAGAAGTGCTACGAACCTGTCGGCTCCAACGAGACGATCCAGGCCGATGTTCGCATCCTCCTCGCCTCGAATGTCGACCTGAAAGAGGAAGTCGCGGCCGGCCGGTTTCGACAGGACCTGTACTACCGCATCAACGTCGTCACCATTCATATGCCGACGCTGATCGAGCGTCTCAGCGACATTCCATTGCTCGCGGCCCATTTCCTCGAGAAGTATCGGGCCGAGGTTCAGCGCGAAATCCTGGACTTCACGCCGGAGGCGCTGGAAGCCCTGCGCCGCTACCACTGGCCCGGAAACGTCCGTGAGTTGGAAAACGTCGTCGAACGCGCCGTCGTCCTCTGCAAAGAACGGCACGTTGCGGTGGAACATCTCCCCGAGCACCTTCGCGAAGAGGCAGGCACAAAGTCGGCCGGCACAGGTTCCGCGGGGGCGATCGGAGATTTCAGACCCATGTCTCTCAAAGAGGCGATGGAGGAACCCGAGCGGCGGATCATCGAGGCCGCCCTCAAGGCCAACCACTGGAACCGCCAGACAACGGCCGAAATGCTCCAGATCAACCGCACGACGCTCTACAAGAAGATGAAACATTACGGCCTGGAATATGACCCGGCCAGGCACGGCTCGCCATAACTCCCACCCGTCATAACTCCCACCCGCACAACAACCGCAGCAACAAGGAACGCCGGGACGGCCGTACACAACACCAGGAACCGGCCGCACACAACACCAGGAACAGAGATGAACGCCTATGCCATCGCCGGCCAGTGCATCACCCCAGTCGCGCTTGCAGGGCGGGCAGCACCCGCGTCCCCGCCGCCACAAAACCGTAGCTAGTGCTTCGTCACAATCATATCTTCGGGTTGGGTGGTACGGGCATCTTGCCCGTTCCGGACGGGAGAGACGCCCGTACCACCCGAAAGATCAACTGTGACGGAGCACTAGCATCAGCATCCCGCCGCTACAAAACCGTGGGTAGCATCAGCGTCCCCGCCGCTACGAAACCGCGGGCAGCATCAGCGTCCTCGCCGGTACGAAATTGTGGGAACATCAGCGCACCTGTGGCACCGCCGTCTCGACGGTGGACACGAATAACTGTGTCACCGACAGTTTAGTGATGGCGGCGATGGCGTTGGCGGCAGCTCTGTGAGGCGCTGATGCCGATGCCGGCGGCTCCGTGGTGGCGCTAATGCCGATGCCGACACTTCGGAGCTGATGCCGGTTCCGGCAGGCCGGCGCTGACACCGTGAGTTGACACCCCCGGACGTGCCGCCTAGGATGCCGCGCATGATTGCGGGGTAGAGCAGTTGGTAGCTCGTCGGGCTCATAACCCGGAGGTCGCTGGTTCGAGTCCAGCCCCCGCTATTCCGACGGCCTTGGCGCTCGTGCCAGGGCCGTTTTCATTGGGAGACCCCGATGCGAACCAGCGACTTCCCGAGCAGCACTTGAGACGCTACTCAACGATGTCGTAAATCAAGGCCTCAACCCTGTCGGCTTTGTCGATTGTCATCCAGGAACCTCGTCAGGGTCGGCCAGCCGGTAGCTTGTGCTCCGTCCGCCGCCGGGATTCTGGACCAGGATGCGGCGAGCGAGAAGTTCCTGAATGTCGCGCAGCGCCGTGTCGGTCGAACACTTGGCCAATTTGGCGTACTTCGAGGTCGTCAGGAATCCCTTGAACCCGTTCAGCAGACGATTGATGACCAGCCGCTGCCGGTCGTTCACCGGCCGGCGATTGACTCGCTGCCAGAGCTTCGCCTTGTTGAGCACCACGCTGAGCGCCGCCTCCGCGCCATCGAGCGCGCGGCCGAGACACCCGAGGAACCAATCCAGCCACGGCGTGATGTCGAGTTTGCCGCGCTGCGCTCGCTCCAGTTCAAGGTAATAGTCCTTGCGCTCAGCCTCAATTTGTGAGGACATGCTGTAGAAACGATCCTTGGTCCCGTCGGCGCGGGCGAGGGCCATGTCCGCGATGGCGCGGGCTATGCGACCGTTGCCATCCTCGAACGGATGGATCGTCACGAACCAGAAATGCGCCAGCGCCGCCTTGAGTACCGGGTCAACCGACGCCGGGGCGTTGAACCACTTGATAAACCCGGACATTTCGGAGTTGAGGCGTTCCGCCTCCGGCGCCTCGAAATGCACCCGTTCGCGCCCGTAAGGACCGGAGACCACCTGCATCGGCCCGTCTTCCTTGCCGCGCCATGCGCCGACTTTGATCTTGCGCATACCGCTGCGGCCGGTCGGAAAAAGGGAGGCGTGCCAGTCGAACAGACGTTTCTTCGTCAACGGCTTTTCATAGTTCCGCGTCGCGTCGAGCATCATTTCGACGACGCCCTCGACATCCCGGCCCGCTTTCGGAAGTCCGGCCACGTCGAGACCGAGCCGCCGTGCGATCGACGAGCGAACTTCTTCGGGGTTGAGCACCGCGCCTTCGATGGCGGATGACTTCACGACATCGCTGGTGAGAACCGTCAGGCTGGCCTCCGCCCGCAGGTCGAAGCCCAGGGCCTCCATCCGGCCGAGCAGCCGGCCCTGCTTGTGGCGCACCGCCGCCAGCGGAGAAGCGAGGGCATCGCTGTCCCAGGTGAGTTTCGGCCACGCCGGCCGCTCGTAAATGTATCGCATGTTTCGCCGCATACTGTGCGGTGATTATATCGGCTATTCGCCGCACGAGTCAAGCTATATCCCGCACAGCGTGCGGCGAATATGGCCGCTGATCGCCGCACGTTCAGACCCCGGCCATGACGCCGGCTACGCCGCCTTCGCAAAGTGCAGCCAGAAAACCCCGCGGATCGACCGCAGGATCAGCGTTTTTTCGCTCTCCGGGGCGTTGCGATGGCGGGCGTAGCGGGCCCCCGCTATTGAGACGGCCTTGGCGCTGGTGCCAAGGCCGTTTTCGTTGACCGAGCCCAATACGGCCCAACGACTCTCGGCCTGACGCTCCCCGCGTTCACGCCAGGGGCGTTCAGCGACCAGCCCAACTCGCCGTCGGGTATGTCGACGTCGCACTCATAGAACGCAAATTGGACGCGACCTTCGCCGAGGGTGAGATTGCCATAGACTCTTCGCGGCTTCAGGGATGCCGCGATGGGCCTGCACGGCAGCGGTGATGCGCGGACAGTAGCCGCGCCACTCGACCGACAGGATCGCACTGGCCGCCCACACGGCCAGAGACACCATGACGGGCCGCGCGAGTCAGCGGCTGCCCGGCGAAGTTCCCAACAGGTCCTCGACCTTCAACAGGACACCCGGCAGGAAATTCTTAATGGCGTCCCACACGCGTTCGTGGTCGACGGCGTCATATCCATGAGCCAGCACATTGCGAAACGCGACGATCCTCGCATGGTCCGGAATTCGGGAGAGCGCGGCAGGGTCCTGGCGCCCCAGGCGATTCAGGGCTTCCCCGATGATTTCGAACTTCCGCTCGACCGCGGCGCGAAGCAATTCATCCGACAGGTAAGCGGCCAACGGCCGCCCTCGGGTCCGGTCCAGAATGAAGGCCGCGGCGCCGCGAATGTCCTCGAGGAGTTTGGGCGTCTCAGGCGGCATAGAGCAGTTCCCGCGAGGCGTCGACGGCCCGCAGAAAGTACGGGTTTCGGATCGCCTTTCGCTCCACCAGGTCCACCTTGCAGCCGAGCAGCTTCTCCAGATCCATGAGAAAGTCGATGTATTGCAGGAACGGCGCGACCGGCCCGGAGGGGAGATACTCGACGAGAAAATCCAGGTCGCTTCGAGAAGGGTCAAATCGGCCGGTCACGGCGGAACCGAAAACCTCCAGCCGAGCCACGCGATACTTTCGGCACAGGGCCTCGATCCCGGCGCGGGCCTGTTCGATCAACTCGATCATCCTGCTTGCCTCCACTGGCGCGCCACCTCGCCAGCCCTCTATTGTGCCATTCCAGCCCATGCGCTCGCGACGATGAAGCGAGGGTCAAAGGCCGTCATCCTGATTCCGTAGCGATGGGATCGCGGGAACTTGCCAAAGTGGTTTAGGAACCACTTGACCAACTCGTACGTTTTGTCAATCACGAGCAACTCGTTGGATCCTTTTTTCATTTTTTACGACCAGGGGGCTATCGCCCCCTGGACCCCCAAAAGGGTAAAAGAGACAAAGTGCAAAGTTTAAGTCCCCAACGACGCACCAACACGCAGGCCGATGATCGAGTAGCGAACGCCGGGCCTGTACCAGCCGCGGTACGCCGAGCGCAGGAACCGGCGTACGCCGTAGTACCACGAGCCGCCGCGAAGAACACGGGCGTACTGACGGCCGCCGCTCGTCCACGCTCGACCGTCCGTCGGCGCGCCATCATAGTTATCATGATACCAGTCCTCGCACCACTCCCACACGTTGCCCCCCATGTCATACAGCCCAAAGGGATTCGGTGCAAAGGAGCCTACCGATGCGGTGTTAACATGGCCGTCACGGTAGCCATCAATAATACTCCAGCCGGAATACTTCGTCTTGGCCGTCTCATCCGCGTAATTCCCCGACAAAGCCGTCGGCGGCCAGCGGCTGCCCCAGGGAAACTCACGGCCGTCGCCGCTTCGGCAGGCATACTCCCACTGCGCCTCGCTGGGCAGGATCACCTTGCGGCCTGATTTTTCGCTCAGCCAGACGCAGAATGCCCTGGCATCGTTCCAACTCACCAGCACCACCGGATGATCGTCGCCCTGTGAAAAGCCGGGGGATCGCCAGGTTATGTCTTCACGCCATTTCCACGTGCCGCCCGCGTCGTATGTGTATCCACCCTTCTTCCCGTCTTTGAATGGTTGGTCGTCCTTCTCGGCGTCGGTTCGGTAGCCGGTGGCATCGACGAAGGCGGCGAACTGACCGACCGTCACCTCGTACCTGCCCATGTAGAACGGCTGGCCGATCCGCACCCGGTGCCGCGGGCCTTCGTCGCTGCCGCGACCTTCCTCATCCTCCGGCGAGCCCATCAGGAACTCGCCCGCCGGGATGAGCACCAGCTCCATCGTCACGCCGCCGCCGCAGTCCAGCGTCAACGTCGGCGGCGGTTTGTCCGGGGGCCGCGGCTTGTCCGGCGGGCGCTCGCCCTGGAGGATGCTGGCCAGGTCCCCCAGCGCCGATTGCAGGCCGCGGGCGTCCTCGGCATTCACTTCCGCGGTCTGGAGCACGTCGCCGGTCGTCACGTCCACGATTCTGGCGGAAATGGCCAGATTGCCGAGCTTGACGACGCTGCCCAGCACAAGATAGCGAACGCCTTGGAGCTTTTTCCCGCGAAGCAGGGCGGGGTTCTCCACCACGTCGGCCATGCTCAGGTCATGCTCTTCGAGGATCTTCACCAGGTGGCTGCGCTCGACGAGTTGATATCGCCCGGCGGCGATTTTCGGCAGCAGCAGCTCCGCCACGGCCTTGCCGGCGTCGGCGATGCCCACGTCTCCCGTGACGCTGAAGTCGGCCACCGCGATCCGCTGCGGCGTGGTCTTCTCGATGCACTGATCGAGCAACCGGGCGACGCGGGCGTCCTGCTCCTCGCTCAGGGCCTTTTCGTAGGCCAGCCGCGCCGCCGGGTAATCACTTTTGTTGAACGCCGCGTCGCCTTCGTCGCGGTACTCGACGAACCGCTCACGCCGCGCCTTCGCTTGGGCGGCCTCAAGTTCCTTGCGCGCCGCTTGATCGGCGGCGGCCTGCCGGCGTTTTTCCTTTTCTGCTGCGGCCTCCGCGTCACGTTTCTCTTTCAGTTTGGCGTTGGCGGTCGCCAGAAGATCGCCCAGTTCGCCGGCGCTGGGCGTGTCGGCGCACCTTCGGACGGCGTCTTTGGCCGCATCGATCGCGGGCTGATAGTCGCCCCGGGCGATCTTGGCCTTGATGTCGGCGACGGCCGTGACGGCCTCGCGCTGATGTTGGTCGACGCGTTTCGCATCTGTGGCAGCCTTCTTCGCTCTGACTTGTTCCGCCGCTTTCGCGGCGATCTTCTCCAGCCGATCCCGTGCCGGGGCGATGAGCGCTTCGCGATCCGGCCGTTGCGGCACGGCAGAGATAGCCTCTTCCAGGACGGCCTTGGCCTTGGAGAAGTCGTTCGCAGCGACGGCCATGTCCGCCTGATGAATCGCCTCGGCGACGTTGCCCTTGACGCGGTCGGTCAGGACATACCAGCCCGCAGCACCGCCAAGCAGGATGACGATGGCGGTGACGGCGATAATGCCGGCGAGCCGGCCCTTGCTGATGGCCCGCGGCTTCTTGAAACGATAGACCTTCGCCACGGCCCGGCCCTGGGCGACGCGGGCCAGATCGGCCTGAAGGTCGGCGGGCGTCGCGTAGCGGTCTGCGGGGGACTTGGCGAGACAGCGATAGATGCAGTCTGCCAGGTTCTTCGGGCAGAGCGGATTGCGCTGGAGAATGTCCGGCGGGATTTCCTCGGCGTGCTGCCTGGCATAGGCGACGGTCGTCGGGCCGGGGAAGGGCTGCGTGCCGGTAATCATTTGATAGGCGCAGACACCGAGGGAATAGATGTCCGACCGCTGGTCCACGTCACCGCCGCTGCACTGCTCCGGCGACATGTAGGCCGGCGTGCCCAGCGATTGCCCCGTCTGCGAGATGACGGTGGAGAGGGCCTTGACGTCCTTGGCCAGGCCGAAGTCCAGCAGCTTGACGCGGATGTTAGCGAGGACGGTCTTGTCGCCCGTGCGCGTCATGGTGTTGAACTGCTCGCGATCGAGGGCTTCGATGATGATGTTGTCGGGTTTGACGTCACGGTGAACGAGAGAGCGAGTCCGGCCGGGGGCGTCGGGGTCGTCGATGCTTGCGGCGGCGGTCAGGGCCTCGCAGGTCTGGTTCATGATCTCGATGGTTTGCTGCGGCGAGAGGGGGATGTTGTCGCGCATGAGGTCGCTGAGCTTCAGACCCTCGGCAAGCTCCATCACGATGTAGTGGTGGCGGTTGCCTTCGATGCCCTCGTCAAGCACGCGGACGACGTTGGGGTGGTCGATCTTGGCGGCGAGCAGGGCCTCACGATGGAATCGCTGGACGAACTCCTTTATGGCCCGCAGATGCGGATGGAGGAGCTTGACGGCGACCTTGGCGCCTTTGGGAAGGGGTTTGCCATCCGCCTCAACGGTGGCGTGGAACACGCTGCCCATGCCCCCCGTGCCGATGACCTCGGTGAGGTGATAGCCGCCGATGTGATGGTCGACCTTCTCGCCCATGCTGCTTCGTCCTCGAAAGCACACAAGAAAAGACAGCCCAAGCATATCTGAGGTTGGCACGCAGGGAAACCGGGGTAAAAGGCGTAGCCGCAAGCACCGACGCGCGGGTCCGTAGGCGAGATTGCCCCAGACGATGGCCCATGGGCCTTGGCTTCATCCGACGCCAGCGCTATGTCGATATTGCCGAGATGCCTGGTCGATCCGCTCGCACCAGACTTCGTTGCCGCTCAGTCGGTCTACCGCCAATCACGCGGCGATTAGCCCGTCCAATCGCCGCGAGATGCGCCGCCATTTGCGCCGTGCTTTTGTTTAGCTTCGCGGTGTCGCGCCGCTGCGCCCCCCCTGCACCCGGGGAGCCAGCCGTCAAGCGCCGACACGCGTGGCAGGTGGTACATGGATTTGGGGCACGTCACAGTCGCTTATAGAAGATCACCGCGTCGTGCGTGGTTCTTCCGTCCGGGTCGAAGGCAAACTCGGGGATTGTCCCCACCGGGGTCCATCCGGTTTTCCGGTACATGTGCTCCGCCGCGACGCCACGCTTCGCGTCGAGCGTCAGGAGTCTAAAACCGTCAGCCCGCGCCGCGTCCTCGATGGTTTGCATCAGCCGCCTGCCCAGCCCCATTCGACGACACCGCCGGTCCACCAGCAACTTCGTGATCTCCGCGCGATGCGGCTGGTTCGGCGCCCAGGCCGGGTGAAGTTGGACCGTACCGACGATCCTGCCGGCATCGCGAGCCACGACGAAGACGGCGCCCGTGGCAGACGCGGTCATGGTCTTGCGCCACCAATCTTCCGCGGCTTCAATCGACAGCGGCGAGAGAAAACTCACGGCCTCTCCGGACTCAACCACGTCCACCAGAAGCTGAGCAAGGGCTCGGAGATCGGCGGCATGGGCCGGCAGAGTCAATCGCTCGATCACGTGGGTTGGCTCGGTCATGGCTGCTCGCTGCGCTCTCGAAACGGTTCCAAACGAATCGTAATCGCCCGGCACCCGCGTAGCGTCATTCTCGCGGCAGCGTCATGCCCGCGGCAGCGTCATTCCGGCGAAAGCCGGAATCCAGAAGCCTCGATGTGTGAAACAGCCTTGCGTGCGAGTCTGCTACACTACGATGCACTTCGCCCCTGCCTGGTGGGTGCTCGGACCTGTCGGCGCTCGGACCGGGCGGTCCCGACGCATCGAATCATAGAATGAGAATGTCGCCGCCCGTCGATATTGGGCCCGCCCGGACTCGAACCGGGAACCTAGAGATTATGAGTCCCTTGCTCTAACCAGTTGAGCTACGGGCCCGCGACCATGTCGCAGCAGGGCGGCGGTTCGCGAGCCTGCGGCGCCTGGCCGCTTTGTAACGCCGCCGGCGTGGCCTGACAAGTAGCGGCGCGTCGTTGGTACTGGTAAAGTTTGGGTGGTACGGCCGTCTCGGCCGTATGTTCTAGGATTAAACTTTACCAGTACCGAGTCGTTTGTACGAGCCGCGCCGTCGCGCGTTCGCCACCAGACCATCACCCGCCAATCGGTTCAATTCCACTCGACCGCCCGGGTCCGGAGTTGCCAAAGCACTCCCCTTTGTGTCGCGGTCAAACGGACGGGCGCGTTTGACCCTGTTGGGCCGGTTGGTTAGATTCGACTTCGTGACAGAGAAACCACTGCCGGCGACCGCACGTTCACGCTTTGCACCATTGTGGTGGGCGGCACTCTTGTTGGCGGTCGCCTGCGGCGCGGTGTTTGTCTCCGCGCAGGACCGGCCGACGAGCCGTCCTTCGTCCTACACGATTCACCCATTCGACGAACAAGCCGAGGCTGATGCCGCCTCGGAACAACACAGAGATCGGCCGCCGGTGATGCCGGATCCCGCGGGTGTTGACTCCGATTTGGCCGTGCGAGAAGCAGACGCGCCGTCGAAGAGCACAAGCCGGCCGGCCGCTTCGGTTTCGGCCGGCGTTGGCCGGTCGACCGGCGCCGCGAAGCGCTACGGGCTCTGGGTTATTGCCCCGGCGCTCGTGGCGATTCTGATTGCGATATTCACGCGGCAGGTATTGGTCGCGCTTCCGCTCGGCATCCTCACCGCTTCGGCGATGATGTTGGCGCTGGACCACATCTACAGCCCGATCAGGTGCGCCACCTATGCGGTGGACCACTACCTGCTCGGCGTCTTGGCGCCGTTGTCCGATGATGGGGCGAGCGTTGATTACCGCCATCTGAAGGTTCTGACGTTCACGCTTCTGATCGGTGCGATGGTCGGCGTCATTGAGGCCAACGGCGGGACGCGGGCCATGGTGGCCCGGGTTACACGGCACATGAGGACGCGCAACCGCGGCCAACTCGGCGCATGGCTCGCGGGGGTGGTGGTTTTCTTTGACGACTACGCCAATGCCATGATCGTCGGGCCGAGCTTTCGGCCGGTGTTTGATCGGCTGCGGCTGAGCCGCGAGAAGCTGGCCTATATCGTGGATTCGACGGCGGCGCCGGTCGCCTCGGTGTTCATCGGCACCTGGTTGGTGACGGAGATCAGCTATATTGACACGGGTCTTGATGCCCTGGGCTCAAACCGGCCGGAGTTTCTGGCATCGATGTCCGGCTCGACGGCGTTCTGGAGCAGCCTGCCCTACCGAACCTATGCGTGGCTGGCGCTGGTTATGGTATTTGTGATTGCGTGGACGGGCCGTGATTTCGGTGCGATGCGCAAGGCCGAAGACCAGGCCAGTCGCGAACCGGCCCCGGTTGGCGATCCTGACGCGCCGGCGGATGACGACGGGCGCGGATGGTGGCTGGCGGCCCTGCCCGTCGCGTTCCTGGTGTTCATGACCATCGGCCTTCTGGTGCAGAGCGGATGGCAGAGCTATGCCGCCGAAGGCCATGACATCGCGTTCGACTCGTGGGATCACATCAAGACGAGCGTCACCGAGATCATGGGAGCAGCGGACTCATACACCGCCCTGTTGTATGCCTCTCTTAGTTGTGCGGTGTTTGCCGTTGTCATGACGTTGGCAAGTCGTGCGCAGACGCTCGCCAACACCATGGACGCGGTGGTCTCCGGGATGAGCCGGATGTTCGCCGCGTGCATTGTTCTGATGCTGGCGTGGGGTCTTTCCCAGGGCGGCGAAGACCTGGAACTCGGGCTGGTGGCCAGCGATCATCTGCAACACCTGCAAGAGACCGGCGTCTTCTCCGTGATGTTTCTGCCGCTGGCGACGTTCATCACCGCGGCGATCGTCTCCTTCGCCACGGGCACCAGTTGGGGTACGATGGGCATCCTCTGCCCGGCGGTGGTCGCCATCTCGGCGCGACTGTTTGCCAACATGCCGGAAGACCAGGCCCTGACCCTCTTCTACGCAACCATCGGTGCCGTGTTGACCGGGGCGGTCTTCGGCGACCACTGCTCACCGATCAGCGACACGACGGTCCTCTCGTCGATCGCCTCGCAGTGTGAACTGGGGGCACACGTCTGGACGCAGATGCCCTATGCCCTGCTGGTGGCGTTCGTCGGGATTCTATGCACGGACTTCCTGAACTACGGGCTGAACCGTTGGGCGCACGGGTTCTTCGCACAAAACGAGGGTCTCATCGTATACATGGGAACGGCGGCAGGGGCGGTCCTGTTGCTCTTGAGCGTCCTGATCTTCGGCCGACGGCCCGCGACTGCCGAGATCAAGCCCGGCTGAAGCCGGCTGACGGCCGCACAGGTTTCACCGACCCACCGACCAAGTACGTGTTTAGCGGGGTTGTTGGCGTCGGGGGCTTCTGGCCCCAACTCGTCCTTGCGGCCACAACTACCCGCTAAACACGTACCCGACTAAAGTCGGGGGCAAACAAGCCAGACCGTAGGGTCCGCTGTGCGGACCGGGATATTTGGCGCTTCGCCCAGTGACGTCTACCCTGGGGGGCCTTCGTGCCACGGATGTGCCCGACGCGGTCTGCCGGCTGCTTCGGGCCCTGTTGTTTATCGGCAGCGGCGCTCGGGAATGACGGGGCGCGACGCCCTGGAATGACGGGGCGTGACGCTCCGGTTCGTCTGGACTAGGGGGGCGTGCCCCACCGGGCAAGCGTTCCTCAATGATGAGTGTCTGAGCCCAGTAGGGTCCGCTGTGCGGACCGGAATACCGTCAGAGCGCCTAAGACGACTAACGAGAGGATCAGAGACGTGACCCAGTTGGACGTGAAGAACATTGGTGCGGCCGTGAAGGCGGCGAGCGATCCGTTTACCCGCCTTCGCGAGGAAATCGGCCACGTGATCGTCGGACAGGAGGCCATGCTCAAACACTTGCTCATCGGCATCCTCTCGAACGGCCACATTCTTCTCGAAGGTGTGCCCGGCTTGGCCAAGACGATGGCGGTTTCGTGTCTGGCCCGTGCGGTGAACGTGGGGTTTCAACGCCTTCAGTTCACGCCGGACCTGTTGCCGGCGGACTTGCTCGGAACGCTGATCTATCAACCGCAATCCGGCCGGTTCACCACCAAGAAGGGGCCGATTTTTTCCAACATCATCCTTGCCGACGAGATCAACCGGGCACCTGCCAAAGTCCAGAGCGCATTGTTGGAGGCGATGCAGGAGAGACAGGTCACCATCGGCGACGAGACCTTCCCCCTGCCGGCGCCGTTTCTTGTCCTGGCGACCCAGAATCCGATCGAACAGGAAGGAACCTATCCGCTGCCCGAGGCGCAGATCGATCGGTTCATGTTGAAAGTCACCGTGACCTACCCGACCCCGGCGCAGGAGCGGATCATCCTGGAGCGAATGGCAAAGACCGATCCACAGCAGGAAATCCAGCCGGTGATGAGCCCGGAGGACATTTTCAAGGCCCGCTCAACGGTGGATGAGATTTATATTGATGACAAAATCAAAGACTATATCGTCAGCCTCGTTGTGGCGACGCGCGATCCATCCTCGGCGAACCTCGACATCAAACCTCTGATCCAATACGGGGCGTCGCCGCGGGCGTCGATCATGCTGGCCCTCGGCGCGAAGGCCGGGGCGTTCCTGGCGGGACGGGGATTCGTCACGCCGCAGGACGTGAAAGACGTGGCGCCGGCAATCCTTCGGCATCGCGTGATCGTCAGCTACGAAGCCGAGGCGGAAGAAAAGACCAGCGACGACATCGTGAAGATGATCCTCGACCATGTGCCGGTGCCGTGAGAAACGCCAAAAAGTCAAAAAGTCGAAACGTCAAGAAGAGTGATCATCCGAGATGTCGAGGCAACAAGGGAACACGACCTTCAATAGACGAAATCGCTGAGCCGGTGGAGATGAGACGTGGCGCGAATACGGGGCGATTTGTTGGATCGTTCGTTTGAGTTTGCCAAGTCCATGTTGACGATTGTGGATTCTCTGCCGAATAACGCCAAAGGATGGGAGATCGGCCGGCAGATGATTCGGTGCGGCACGTCCGTCGGTGCGAACCTGCGAGAAGCCGACAATGCTCATACGGACGCGGACTTTGTCTACAAGTGCAGTATTTCCCGAAAAGAGGCCTCTGAAACGCACTACTGGTTGCAATTGTGTGATGCGACTGCGCTGTTGACTGGAAAACCGCTGCACGACTTGATCAAGGAGGTTGATGAAATCGTTCGGATTCCAGCCTCAATCGTTCGCAAGACGCAACAATATGTCGAGAGGTCGTGAGCTGGCGCGGAGGGCCGCATGAGGCAACACAACACCCTACATCGTGCCCCACGCAAGATTACGGTGTCGCGAAGCAATGGCTGGCCGCAACCACGCTGCCGAGCCCCATGATTGTGTCCCGACTTTTCGAATGCTTGACTCATTGACTTTTTGACTTTTTGACTTTCGACTCCTGCTGCCCCTCATGTTGCCGAAAGAATTACTCGCGAAAATACGTCGGATTCAGATTCACACGTCGCACGTGGCCAATGACGTGTTTTCCGGGCACTACCACTCGACCTTCAAGGGTCAGGGGATGGAGTTCGAGGAAGTGCGCGAGTACATGCCGGGCGACGACGTCCGGTCCATCGACTGGAACGTCACCGCCCGGCAGGGCAAGCCGTTCATCAAGAGGTTTCGCGAGGAGCGCGAGCTGACGGTGATGCTGCTGGTGGACGTCAGCGCTTCTCAGGCCTTCGGCACGAACGAACAACTCAAACGGGAACTGGTGGCCGAAGTCGGCGCGACGCTGGCCTTCAGCGCGACGACGAACAACGACAAAGTCGGGCTGATCCTCTTCTCAGATCAGATCGAAGCGCACGTCAAACCCGCCAAGGGCACCCGGCACGTCCTCCGCGTCATCCTTGAATTGCTGACACACGAACCGGCCGGCCAGGGCACCAACATTGCCGCGGCATTGGAGCATCTCAACCGCGTCGTGCGCCGAAGGGCGGTCGTGTTCATCATCAGTGACTTCGAGGACGCCGACTACGAACGGCAACTGCGCATCGCCAAACGGCGGCACAACGTCATCCCTGTTTCGATCCGCGACCCGAGGGAGATGGAATTGCCGAACGTGCGTTTTGTGGAGTTGGTCGACAACGAGACCGGCCAACGGATCATGGTGGATACGTCCAGTGCGGCCTTTCGCGAGGCCTATCGCCGGCAGGCGGCGCAAAGAGACGAGGCCCGGCAGAAGATGTTCCAGCGGCTGGACGCCAAAGCGATCGAACTCATGACCGGCAAGTCGTTTGTCGAGCCGTTGACCCGGTTCTTCCGTGCCGTAGAGCGAAAGGGGTGAGCTGTGGTGATGCCGGCGCTGCGACGCACCCTCTTGATCCTGGTCCTGACGGCGATAGTCCAATCCGCGGCCTGCCGGAGCGAGAGCGAAACGCCTGCGACGGAGCCGACGTCACAGCCGGTCGCCGCCCGGCCTGTCACGCGAACGACGGAACAGGGTCCGTTGAAAGTCACCGTGACGGCGGATCGCGACCGCGTGGTGATCCCCGAGCAGCTCAAGCTGACGCTTCACATCGAGGCCGACGCCGGCATCGAAGTGACGGTGCCGAAGCTCGAAGGGGTTTTTGGCGATTTCGGCGTTGCCGCTTCGGCTGAGAACGAGCCGGACTGCCCCGAGTACTCTCAATGTAAGGAATGGATTTATACGCTGGACAGTTTCTTGCCGGGCGAACGCGAGATTCCCGCTTTGACTTTTTCATTCCGCGATGCGCGAGAGAAGGCCGACGGCTCGTGGGAGGTGTATGAGGACAAAGTCGAAACCCAGCCGATTGGCATCGTGATCACGCAATCGCTGGCGGACGTAAAGGGGCCGGTCAATCTGCCGATGCCGTTTCGGTACAAGCTCCTGTGGTGGGGTCTTGGGGCGGTCCTTGCGATGGTGCTGATCGCGCTGGCGGTTCGCTGGTGGCGGCGGCGAGAGGCCGTCGGCGAGGCAGTGCCCGTCGCGGCCCGAGTCCCGGCCCACGTTTGGGCTTTGCAGCAGCTCGACAAGCTGGCCGCGGAAAACTTGATCCATCGCGGGCTCATTCAGGAGTATTACTACCGCATCAACGGCCTGTTGCGCCGCTACATCGAGTTGCGGTTCGGGTTGATGGCCGGCGAGCAGACCAGCGAGGAGTTCCTGCGAGCTCTCGGGCATTCCGGCTTTTTCAATCAGAAACTCAAGGTGATGCTGCACGAGTTTGTCCAGGCGTGTGACCCGGTGAAGTATGCCCGACATCGGCCGGAGGCGGAGGAGATTTCATGGGTGCAAACCTCGGCGCGTGACTTCGTGATGCAGACGGCATCCGAATCATCCCGTTCGCGGGATTCGTCACCGCCGCAGATGGCAAGAGAGGAGGCCGCCGCATGAGTTGGTGGATGGACTTTGCCTATCCCTGGGTGTTGCCGCTGGTATTGGTCGTGGTCCCGTTGGTGTGGTGGGCCTGGCTCAGTGAACGGCGGCGCGCGCCGATTCGATTTTCCAATGTTTCCCGGATTCCCGGCGCACCCGTTGGAAACCTGGCCTCCAGGCCGTGGAGCCTGCGGGCGCGCACCGTCCTGCCCGTGTTGCGATCGCTTGCGGTGATTCTGCTGGTGGTGTCAATCGCCCGGCCGCGGAAGGCGGACGAGTTGACGAGGATCCAAACGGAAGGCGTGGCCATCGAACTGGTCGTTGATCGTTCCGGCAGCATGGACCAGGAGGACTTCGTCGGGTCGCGCGGCCGCCTCCAAACACGGTTGCAAGCGGTAAAAGAGGTCGTGCGCAACTTCGTTCAAGGCGATGACGGAGGATTGCGCGGGCGACAAGGGGACCTTCTGGGACTAACCGTGTTCGCCCGATACCCGGACACCGAGTGCCCGCTGACCCGCGACCATGCCAATCTCCTGAGTGCGATGAACGAGGTTCAGGTGCCCCGAACCGAGGATGAGGACGGCACGGCGATCGGTGATGCCTTGCTGTTGGCCGTGGAGCGGATTCGCAACATCGGCCGGCGCCTGCTCAAGAGTGAGGACTTCAAGATCAAGAGCCGAGCGATCATCCTCCTCACCGACGGCCAACAGAACTACGGCAAATACACGCCGACCAAGGCCGCGGAGGCTGCCAAGGCCCTGGGCATCAAGGTGTACACCATCGGTGCCGCGCCGAGGTTTCAGGAGCGGCGGATCGGGCCGTTCTCATTGGGCTCGCAGCCGGTGCCCATCGACGAAGCCTCCCTGAAACAGGTCGCGGAGATGACGGGCGGAAAATACTTCCGGGCGACGGATGCCGGTTCGCTGGCGGCGATCTACGCGGAGATCGACAAGATGGAACGCAGCACGATCGACGAGCAGCAATACTATCGTTATGAAGAGTTGGCGTATCAGTGGATGGACCTGGGCAGACTGCGGCTGCCGCCGTTGTTGTTGATGGCGCTGATCCTCCTGGGTCTGGAGAGCCTTTTGGCCAACACCCGGTTTCGGAAGATTCCGTGATGGTTGCCGGAACTAGGATGGGTCATTGGACCCATCTGCTGAACCCTGGGCGAATGAACAAATGGGTCCGATGACCCATCCTACACTTGCCGTATCCATCGACGTAGGGTCCGCTGTGCGGACCACGTGCTGAGAGATAACGTGACGAACCCGGCGATCGACAACTACGCTGACCACATAGACCGTCTGCAATGGCTCCTGCTGGTCGTGGTCGCCGCCGCGCTGATGGTGTATGGCTTCGCGATGAAAAAGCGGGCCCTGCGGGCATTCGCGTCGCCGAACCTCATCGGCTTCCTCGCCCCGCACAGCAGTTGGGGTCGCCAGTATTTCAAGGCCGCCCTGATCATTGCGGCGCTGATCGCCATCGTCGTGGCCCTGATCGGCCCCCGATGGGGCGAATACTTTGAGCCGGTGCAGCGGCGGCAACTCGATATCATGATTTGTCTCGACGTCTCCAGGAGCATGCTCGCCGAAGATGCCGGCATGTCGCGGCTTGATCGGGCCAAGGATGACATCAACCAACTTCTCGATCGCCTGGCCGGCGCGACGATCGGGTTGGTCACTTTTGCAGGCAAGTCGGAGCCGGCCTGTCCGCTGACGGACGACTACGAGTTTTGCCGCATCGCCCTGGCGGAGGTCGGGATTCACAGCGCCCCGGTCGGCGGAACGAACCTGGGGGATGCGATTGCCGCGGCGCGAAAGTCATTCGGCGGCGAGAAGAATCGCAACCGTGTGATCCTCTTGATGACCGACGGCGAAGACCACGGCGGCACCGCGACCGACGAAGCGGCCAACGCCCTGGAAGAAGGCATCACGGTCTACGCCATCGGAATCGGTAACGAGAATCAGGGGGCGCCGGTGCCGGTCATGCAACGCGGCCGGCGGGCGTTCTTACAATACAACGATCAGCAACTTCGGTCGAAGATGGACCCGGTTCGGCTGAAGGCGATCGCTCGGGCAGGCGGTGGCGAGTATCACCCCAGCGGCCAGGTGACCGCGACGCAGCGGACCTTGGAATGGATCTATACGGAGAGGATCGCTCCGCTTCAGCAGGAGACGGAGAGCGAGCGCCACGTGGCGCGGCGGCACGTTCGGTTTCACTGGTTCGCCACGATGGCGCTGGCGCTGCTGATGGTCGAGACGCTGATCGGCGAACGGAGAGGTGGATAATGTCTGACAAGACTCGGATAAACCGCCCGGCATCATGGGTTGCGGCAATCACGGTCGTCACGTTGACGGCCCACGTGTGCCCAGCGGCGGACGAGTCTCGCTCCGGCGCTGAGTGGGTTCGCGAAGGTAACGAACACCTGGCCGCCAGGAGATACCGCGAAGCGCTGGTCGCCTACGATTCTGCCCAGGAGAAACTCCCCGATGCGGCGGAGGTCGCCTACGATCGCGGAATCGCCCTGTACCGACTGGGCCGATTCGACGAGGCCGAGACCGCCTTTCAGAACGCCTTGAGGCCGGAGAGCCCGGAACTGGAGGCCAAGGCCAAGTACAATCTTGGGCGATGCAGTCACGCCGCGGCCATGGCCAGGCAGCAGGACCTTCCAAAGGCAATCGACGGCCTGGGGCGGGCGATCGGCTTCTACCAGGATGCCCTCCAATTGCGCCCTGATGATGAGGATGCACGGAAAAACGCGGCCATCGCCGAGCGGTTGCGGGACTACTTGAAGAAGCGTCTGGCCCAGCGAAAGGAGCAGGAAAAAAAGGAGTCGACGTCTCAGCCCGGCGATGAAAAGAAGGATGATGAGCAGCAGGATGGCGATGATCAACGGCAGGGCGACGATCAGCAAGGCGACCAGGACAATCAGCAAGAAAGCGACGAGCAGGGTGAAGAGCAGGACTCGGACCGGCGGAAGCCGTCGAGCCGACCGAGTGAGGATGAATCGCCGACGACGCAACTGAGCGAGGAGCCTCCCGCAGAGCCGACAACGCAATCGACCACTCAGCCGACCGAAGAGGCCGCAACACAGCCGATGATGGCGGCGAGCCAACCGACGTCACAACCGGAGGACGAGGAAACGGCTCGGCAGCGGATTTCGATCGAGCAGGCCATGCAAATGCTCCAGGAGGCGCGCGATGCGGAGTTGAAGCGGCGCGAGCAGAAGAGGGCAGCGAAGATGCTGCAGAGCGGAAGGACTCGCGTCGACAAGGATTGGTAGCCGAGGTCACCGCGCGGCCTGCGACTGCGAAAAGACTGTGGGATCAGCGTCTTGAGTGGCGGCCCAAGCACAGAGAGGAATCGACCGTGAGCTTTTGCCGAAGCGCTTGTCTGACAAGTGCGATCATCCTCGCCTCCCACGCGGCGGCGTGGGGCCAGTCGATCCGCGCAGTGATTTCCAGAACCGAAGCCTCTCTGGATGAAGTCCTGACCCTCCAGGTTCAGATCAAGGATCCGTCACAGGCAAGCGCGCCGATCGTGCCCAAGACCGAAGACTTCGACATTCGATTGCGGCCCGGCGGGGCCAATCCCGCCGAGTCCGTGCAGCAGTTCTTCATCAACGGCCGATACAGCCGCACGGCGACCTACACCTATACCTACGACGTCACGCCGAAGCGCGCCGGCGCGCTGACCATTCCGCCCTTCTGGATGAAGGATGGCGGCAAGCAATACAAATCGGCGCCGATTCAGGTCGTGGTCAAAACCCAATCCGGCCCCAAGCTGCTGTTCTGCAAGGTCGTGGTCGAGCGCCAGACGGCATACGTCGGTGAGCCGGTACGGCTCAGGCTGGAGGCCTGGGTTCACAAGTATCACCAGCGCGGGCTGGGCACGCTTGGCGCCGACGACATGATTCGGTTCGCGAATCTCGGCGGGTCGGACTTCGGCATCTTCCGGGACAGCATCTCGGGCAGCACCTCTTATCGAGAAGCGCAACGGCAAGATGAGGATGGAGCTACCCAAGCGTATCTCGTGTTCTTCTGGGAGACCACGGTTTATCCGAAGTCGGTCGGTCCGTTCGACTTCGGCGACATTATCGTTGCCTGGGAATACCCTGTAAGGCTCACGCGGACCGTCTTCGGCGGCTGGAGTCCTTCGGGAAGCAATCGCCACCTGAAGGCGGCGGCCGAATTGCCCAAGTTGATGATCAAACCGATCCCCCTGGCCGGCAGGCCGCCGGACTTCAACGGCGCCGTCGGCAAGTTCTCCATCAACGCGAGCGCGGAGCCGGCGACGGTGCCGGTCGGCGATCCGGTCACGTTGACTTTGACGATTCGCGGCGACGTGGCCATGGAACGGGTCGGCGCGCCGAAGCTGGATCAGGTCCAGTCGTTGACGAAGGACTTTGAGATTTCCGGCGAAGCTCTCGCGGGGGAACTCAGAGCAGATCGCAAAGTTTTCGTTCAGACGATCCGCGCCCTGCGAGAAGACGTGACCGAGATCCCGCCAATCCCGATGAGCAGCTTCGATCCCGAAACCGGACAATACGAGACCGTGTGGAGCAAGGCGATTCCCCTGCAAGTCTTGCCCGCTCAGCGGCTGACACTCGCGCGAAACTCGGAATCCGGCGCCGGCTCGCTGGCGACTCTAAGGCCGTTGGTGGAAACCACGGACGGCCTTCAGGCCAACTACGCAAACGTCGAACGAATGTTGGTCAGCCAGTCCGAGGGCCTGGACAACTGGGAAGTGGGCCTCTTGGCGGCGATGCCCGTGTTGTTCCTGGTGACGTGGTTCGTCACCCAACGGTCGACGCGGTTTCGGGAGGATGTCGCATTTCGACGGCGAGCCAGGGCATACGCATCGGCAAAGAAGGCCCTGCGCCGTGTCGGTCATACGGCTCGACCGGAAGAAGCCGGCGTCCTGCTCATCGGTTACATCGCCGATCGCTGCAACGTGCCGGTGGCGGGCCTGATCCGAACGGACGCGGTGAGTCTCCTCGCCGATCGAGGCGTCGCGCCGGAGATGATTCACTCTGTAGACGGCTTTCTCGAGTCGTTGGAGCGGGCTCAATACGGCGGCGGGGCCATCGACGCGGCCGTCAATGGTTCACCCGGCGCAATCGCTTCCGAAGCGCGTCGCTTGCTCGACGCACTGGAACGGTACGACCTGCGATGATACGACCGCATCTGGCCATGAGTGGGTTGCTGTTGCTCTTTGCGGCCCCCTCCTCTGCGCCGGGCGGCGACGCGGCCCCCGCTTCGCGACAGGAGATTCTCGATCACGCGCTGAATCTGTTCGATCAGGCGGTCGCCTTGACAGACCACGGCAGCCCGGAGGCGCGACGGCTCTATCGCGAGTCGCTCCAGGGCTTCGATGCCTTGATTCACGACGGCGTCCATAACGGCTACTTGTACTATGACGCCGCCAATGCGCATCTGCGGTTGGGGGAGATCGGCCCGGCAATTGCCGACTATCGTCGAGCCCTGCGATTGTTGCCGAGCAACCAGAACGTGCGGAGAAACCTGAACTTCGCACGAAGCCTTTGCGAGATTCAGATTCCACCCACCCCGGAAGGCGCCGTTCTCCAGACCGTTTTCTTCTGGCACTTCGACACCTCGCTGCGCAGCCGGAAGCACGTGGCCCTGGCGGCCTATGTCTTGCTCTGGCTTGTGCTCATCGGTCGGTTGTTCTCTCGACGCCGCAGTGTCGTCTTCGGCTGGGCGGCCGCACCCCTGGCCGTCGTGGCCCTGGCCGCGGGCACCAGTGTGGGCTGGGAGACGTGGGAGCGGCAGCACGAACGCGAGGGCGTGATCATCGCCGATGCCGCGATTCTGCGCAAAGGGAACGGTGAGGGATACCAGCCGCAACTGGAGCGTCCTCTGCCCCAGGGTGTGGAACTGCGGATCCTGGAGGACCGCAGCGATGCGAAGAAGAATCTCTGGTATCACGTCGACCTGCAAGACGGCAAGGACGGCTGGATCAGAGCCGATCAGACGGAGATCATCTGAATGGGCCGGTCTGGGCAGGGCGGCATCTGCGGACCTGCGGAGAGGCGGCGTGTTGACCGGGCTCCGAATCCGTCGTTGGATCCCCGGATTCACAGGGTTGCCGGGGCGATTGACGTTGGAATCCGTGCGGATGGTGGCAATCGAACCGTGGGGTCGGTATCATCCATAGGGTGGGCATGGCGAGCCGGCTCGAATGTCTTGAGGTGAAACCTTGGCTTCCAACTCGAATGACGAAAACATCCCGAACGCCTCGGGCCGGGGCGATGCATCCGTGGCTGATCCTTCGCAAGTGCAGGGGACACTCGGTCCGCTCTCCGGCAAGCTCGGCATCTTCATCTTCGTGGTGCTCTTCAGCACGGCGGGCTACCTGACCTGGCACACCCTGACGCATGGGGAACAAGCCAAGCCCGATTCTCCGCCGATTACCTACATGTGTTCGGAAACCATGAAGACTTTTGAGCGCAAGCCGGTGATGAACGAAACCATCCCGGTCATGTCACCTTACACCAACCACAATACCGGATACCCCGCGGAGATGTGCTTTTGGACGCGCGACGGCAAGCAAAAGGCCGAGCCGACGTATGTGCTGCTCAACGAGCATCTTGGCAAGAAGGGGCCGACAATTTGCCCGGACTGCGGCAAAATCGTCTATCCCCACAACCCATCGCCGCCTCTCAATACGCCCCTCGCGTCCCAGCCGGCCGAATCGATCAAGTCGGACGCCGCCCCACCGGCATCCGCCCCGTCCGGCGCGCCGTAACGGCTCGCCTTCAGGATCGGCTCGCTTGTGTCAACCTCTCTTCAGCTCGACAAGTCCTGGGTCAGCGTTTCGCGTTGCCTCTGTGGGGCCGCGATGGTGCTCTGTGCCTCCTGCGTTGCCAAAGCCCCGATTCGCTCGGGTGGCGCGCACCACACGGGCGAGACGCAGCGGCAAACGCAGATCGTCCTCCTGGGCACGGGCACGCCAAACGCCGATCCCGATCGCAGCGGTCCGGCCGTGGCGATTGTTGTGGGAGCCGAGGCGTATCTGGTGGACTGTGGGGCCGGCGTGGTTCGGCGCGCTGCCGCCGCCGCGCAGCGATCAGGCATCGAGGCGCTTGCGGCCGCCAACCTGTCACGCGTCTTCATTACCCATCTCCATTCCGACCACACGATCGGCCTGGCTGATCTGATCTTCACGCCGTGGGTCCTCGGGCGTGAAGTCCCGCTCGAAATCTACGGCCCGCCAGGCGTGCAGGCGATGGCCGACCATATCATCGAAGCCTATCGGCAGGATATCTCGGTGCGGATCGGCGGCCTGGAGCCGGCCAACGAGCAAGGCTACAGGGTGAACGCCCACGAAATCGAAGCAGGCACGGTGTTCCAGGACAAGAACCTCACCGTGAAGGCGTTTTCGGTTCGGCATGGATCGTGGGCCCACGCCTATGGGTTCCGGTTCGAGACGGCCGATCGGACGATTGTCGTCTCCGGCGATACGACGCCGTGTCCGAGCCTTCTGGCCAACGCCAAGGGCTGTGACGTTCTGATCCACGAAGTCTACTCTGAAGCGGGCTTCCAGCGACGAACTCCGGATTGGCAGCGGTATCACGCGGCATTCCACACGTCCACGCGGCAATTGGCGGACATCGCGCGCAAAGTGCGGCCCGGCCTGCTGATCCTCTACCACCAGTTGTTCTGGGGAACCAGCGAGGAAGACCTGCTGCGCGAAATTCGCCGAGCGTACGACGGCAGGGTCGTTTCGGGGAATGATCTGGACGTTTACTAACGCGAACGATTCTGCCGCCGGCGGCAAGCGCGAGGGCGTTATCGGGTGACGCCGTTTGACGCTTGCGCGGGCCGGGCGTAGACTCATGGAGGCCCGAGTGGCGCCCTGTCGGCGATTCGCTACGGGCCCCGATCGGCGGCTGGCGCTGCCGCCGCGGCATGTCGGTCTTCTCTGAACGCGAGCCGCAATCAGGAAAGCTCGGGGGAATGACGACAGGACGATCTTGTCCGTGATTCAAGGCGTAAGGAAGGTCCACTTTGCCCGCGATGCTTATATTGCAGGGCCCGGACAAGGGCCGGCGCTTCCGCATGGCCCAGGGCAAGCCTACGCGGATCGGCCGGGCCGCTGATACCGTCGGGTTGACGGACTACACGGTTTCGCGGCGTCATGCGGAACTGAGGCCGGTCGGACGCGGGTGGGAGTTGGAAGACCTCAAGAGCGCCAACGGCACCTACCTCAACGGCAAACGCCTGGAGCGGCCCACCCGACTGAAAGACGGCGACCAGATCCGCATGGGAGCGACCCTCATGGTCTGGGACGGCAGTGAGGGCAAAGCGCCGGAGGCCGGCCGCAAGACCGCCAGAATCTCCGCGGACCTGCTCGATCTCGATGCCGGCAGCGACGGCGCCCACGCGGCGATCATCGGGTCCGTCGCTTCGGGTGATGACAGCATGATCCTCGCAACGCCGGCTGCGGCCGAGGCCGTCCGCTCCTGGCGCGTCGTGTCAACACTGCTCGATGCGGTTGGCGCCGCGCTGTCGACCAACCAACTTGCCCAGCGCGTTCTCGACGTCGTCTTCGAGGAAGTCCCTGCGGATCGCGGATTCATTCTGCTCAAAGATGAAAAGACCGGACTATTCGAAACTGAGGTCGTCCGCGCCGATGGCGAATCCCGGGAGAGAATCCGGGCCAGCAGGACCATCGTCGATCACGTCCTGGAACGGCGCGAGGGCATCCTTTGCTCCAATGCGATGAGCGACGAACGCTTTGCCAAGCCCGACGGTGAGGGCCTCAAGGCCATCGGCCTGAAATCCGTGATTTGCGTACCGATGATCGCTCATGAAGCGGCCATCGGCGTCATCTATGTCGACTGCGCCATGTCCAAACACATCTACACCGAGGAGCAACTTCGTCTCGTCGCGGCGATCGGACCCATGGCCGGGCTGGCCATCGAAGACGCCCGTCTGGCGAATGAGCGCGTGCGAACCGAGCGCCTGGCGGCGGCGGGGGAAACCGTGGCCGCCCTCTCCCATTACATCAAGAATATCCTCCAGGGACTCAAAGGCGGGTCGGAAGTCGTGGAGATGGGGCTGCATGACCAGGCGATCGACACCGTCGACCAAGGCTGGGAGATCGTCCGCCGAAACCTCGAAAACATCTACTCCTTGACGATGAACATGCTGGCGTTTGCCAAGCGCCGAGACCCGCGCTGCGAGCCGGTGCAACTGTGTACCCTGGTCCGTGACGTCCTCAAGCTCGTGCAGCACCGCGCCGACGAACAGGGCGTCCTGCTGAAGGCCGACCTGGAAGACGGCATGCCCGCCATCCCGGTCGACGAACACGGCATCCATCAGGTCGTACTGAATATCGTCTCCAATGCCGTCGATGCCGTTCCGAAATCAACCGGGGTGGTCACCGTCAAGGTGTCCTACGATGCGGCCGGCGACGTCGCGGAACTGACGGTCGGTGACAACGGCCCCGGCGTCCCCGAAGATCAACTTGAACGCATCTTCGACCCCTTTTATTCCACCAAGGGCCACGGCGGCACGGGTCTCGGCCTGGCCGTGGCCAGGAAAATCGTGGACGAGCACCGCGGCCTCATCTCGCTAAAATCCGTCGCAAATGCCGGGACCCTGGTCCGCGTCACCCTTCCAGTGCATCCGGCAGAGGGTATCGACAGTGCCGCAACTCACGGCCCGGCCGCTGGTTGAGACTTTTTTCTGGCATTCGAATCACTCGGCGCGTATATCTAGGTAGCCCGGTTCTGGAAAGGATCCCGATATGTCACTCGTCCGCGATGTCCTGGCGACAAAAGACGCAACTGTTTGCACCATCGGCCCGGACAAGACCGTGCTGGACGCCGCGGTTCTGATGAATCACTGCCGAATCGGCGCAGTCGTCGTCCTCGATGGCGAGAAGATCGCCGGCATCTTCACCGAACGCGACGTCATGAACCGCGTCGTCGCCGAAAAAAAAGACGCCGAAACGACGACCGTTCGCGAAGTCATGACCACCAAGGTCGCATTCTGTGAACAGAATACAACCTTGGAAACCTGCCGCGGCGTGATGACCAAACACAAGATCCGCCACTTGCCCGTCGTGGAGAATGGCAAGCTCCTGGGCATGATCTCCAGCGGTGACATCCTCGCTCGTCGTATCGCGGAGCACGAGGAAACCATCAAGTATCTTCACGAATACATGCAGGGACCCAACTGAGCCGGCATCATCTCAGTTCATCCGTCGCGCGGTTTCGGCGAGGCCGACTCCCCCCCAAAAAAACGCCGCGGATTCTAGTGCTTCGTCACAATCAATTCTTCGGGTTGGGTGGTACGGGCATCTTGCCCGTTCCGGACGGGCGAGACGCCCGTACCACCCGAAAAATCAACTGTGACGAAGCACTCGTCTGCGCAGCGCCTGTCTTTACGCAGGGCGCCTCAAGGCTCAACCAGTGAGCCCGCCTGAGCCTGAACCATCGCCGGAAGATAACTCGTGGCCATCATTCGCACGAAAGGGCTCGGGTCGCTCTTGCGCAATTGCTCCAGAACCGCCCTGAACTTCTCGCCATGTTGCTCGGCAAACAGCCGCACTGCCAGGACCTTCACGATCGGCTCCCGGTCTCGGACACAGGCCGCCGCCGCCACCGTCAGGTCCTGGTTCAATGGTGACCAACCGGCCGCCACCACGGCATGGGCCCGAACCCGCCAGTCCTGATCCGATATCAAAACGGCCAGGGCCTGCTGGAGAGAGTCGATCGGCAGAGCGTTGCACATGGCGTCGGGCAACCCCGATTGCGCGGCGGCCAGAATCGCCCCGATTCGCCCGGCCGCACGGATCCGACCCCCTACGGCCGCGGCGCGCGCCTGCTGAAACAAGACGGTCATCCCCTCCGGAGACACATCGAAGGCCGTGCGGACCGCCTCAATCGGCTCCACCGTGATCGTGCCCAGGCCCGCGGTCAAACCACTGTCGCCATAGACCGGATCAAACATCGCCGTGAGTTCGATCGGCACCGAATGGGCGACCGACTGCCGCAGGTATTCACGAACCGGACCGACGTCGATCGACACCTGTTTCTCGAAGACGTCGCCCGGCAGCAGCGTCGGGCGAGCATTCATGAGTACCTGAAGATAGTTCTCGTAAGTCTGAGCGGATTCCCCACCGACCCGCGCGCTGAGGGCCACCAGCGGCATGGCCATGAAGCCTTCACCGAAAGTGATGGGAAACGGGCCGACGTTCTCCAGGCGAAAGACCACGTTGACCGGGTCGCCCGGCGACAATGGGTCAGACGCAAACCGCATCTGCACCTTGAGAAAGTCTCCCGGCCTGCGCGGATAGTCGAACACGTCCCGCGGAAACTTCTTCAGCGCCGCGAGCACTTTGTCCTGCGGTGGCGCCGGCGGTGGCTTCTCGCCATTCCTCGTGAGCAACTCAGCGATGAGGTCGTGGGCGATTCCCGTGTACTGAATCGTCGCCGCCTGTTGCAAGGTGGCGATGGCCTGATCCTTCATGCCACGCTCAATCTGGGCCACGGCCAATTCATAGGCGGCAAACTGGTCGATCGGGGCCAACGGCGTCAACGCCTCGATGGCCTCTTTCGTCCGGTGATTCAGGTGAAGGGCAAAACCGTGGGCCACCTGGGCCAGGTGACTCGGCTGGGGTTCGGAAACGGCCAGGGTAGCAAGCTCCAACGCGCGTTTCGCATCGGGCCGGTGAAAGCAATAGAACCAGGCGATCTCAGCGGCGGCGGCAAAATCTTTCTTCTCGAAGACCCCATCGATCATCGAACCGTAGGCCTTGGCAACTGCGTCAAGGTCGGCGGCGGCGGCGTCAGCCTGACCAAGTTCGGTCAGGGCTCGGGCCCGCACAAGCCGCGCAGTCAAGAGTGATGGATCGGTGCGAAGGGCCGTGTCCGCCGCCTTCCTGGCCCCGGCGAAGTCACGCGCGTCGGCATAGGAGACGGCCAGCCGGTATTGAAACTCGGCCGGAACGGCCCCGGCGTTGGCATGGCGATGCAGCGCCGTGGCCCGCCGATACCATTGCTGGGCTTGTTCGTGCAGCGAGAGCCGGTCGAGCAGTGCGGCAAGGTCCCAGACAAGGTTGGCCTGCGCAGGGTTGATGCTGATCAGTTGCAGGGCCGTTTCGACGCGCTGCAAGGCCGGCTCGGTTTCTCGGAACATCTGATAGGCCAGATCGCGCGCCGCCACGTTCATCGGATTCAGGCGCAGGGCCTTCTCCACCTCGGCCGCCGCGGGTTGAAGCTCCTGTTGTTGAAAGTGATGTCGGGCCAGTTGACGGTGAAGTTCGCTCGCCACCACTGGCGACAACGGCTTGCGCTTGAGTTGCGCCGTCACGAACTCGGCGCGGGTCTCAGCCGTTTGATGGTCCTCGAGTTCGAAATCGAACAGACGCAGACGGGCAGCATCGTCGTCGGGGCGCAACTGGACATAACTCGCCAGGGCGCGGCGAGCTTCCGACTCGCGCCCCATGCGCTGTTCCAGGTCATACAGCCAATAATGGGCCTCGGCGCAATCGGGCGACGCCGAGACCGCAGCCCGCAACAGGGCCAGAACGTGCAAAGAGGCGCGCCTCGGATCCGTCCGGCCGACCAGATGGCCCTGATGCCGGGCGAGGTTGACCAACCACAAACCCATCTCCGGCTCGGCCGCGACTGGCCGGGCTTCCGCCTGGGCCTGGGGTGAAACAGGGTCTGCAACTTGGGCCGGCCCGGCGGGAACGGATTGCCCCATGACCAGGAGTGACATGGCTGCGAACAGATGGGTCGGCATGAACGATCTCCCCGATCGGGCCGGCGTCAGCCTTCCGGCCTCCACACATGGGTGGTCGCCGCGGATGACCGGCGTTCAATCCCTAATAACGGCTAAACCAACCCTTTATTATCGGCACTTCTCGGCTCGGGGGCCAAATCACCCAGGAAGTCCAGTAGGGTCCGCTGTGCGGACCAGCTCCGGGGCCAAGTCACGCAGGAAGTCGTGTTCCGCAGCCAGTTCAGCGAGCCCATGGTAGAGATCGGCCCTTCGGCGCAGGAACGCGGCGATTTGGAGCTGGTCGGTGTGGTCTGCCGCTATCGCCAGCAGGGCATGGACCAGGCCGGCCGTGGGAGAATCCAGCAACTCCGCCCGTTTCACCTTCCAGGCCAGCGATTCGGCGGCCTCGTCATATTGCTCCGCCGTGATTTGGCAGCGCAACTCAATGGGCAGGAGCAGGAGTTGTTCCGCCAGATTGAGCTCCGGCCCTCGCAGCTTCAGCGGGGCGATCGCCTGACGGGCCGCGACGACGTCTCCCAGGAGCAAACGGCAGTCGGCCAGGAGAATGCGGCAGGTGCGGAGCGTCGCCATCGGGGGGCTGCCGGGCAGAGAGATCATGCCGTCGCACAATTCGGCTGCCGCTTGATAGCTCTTGCGGCCGTGGGCCACGACGGCGAGGTGATGACACGCCAGGAGCTTGGCGTTGCGATAGAGGCTGAATTGTCGAATCGTGCTCTTGAGTTTGTCTTCGGCCAGATCAAGTCTCCCGGAGGCGATAAAGCCCGAGGCCTGATGCGCAGCCCGAACCTGCCGGACGCTGTAGAAGGTCAGGACCACCCAGGCAATCGCCGCCACGGATGAAATGCTCCACATCAGCTCCGCCCGATATGCGGCGTCAGCCCGCCACAGAGCCCCGAAGACGAAACTCAGGGCGATGATCACCAACAGTATGGACCGCGTCAGGCTCGCCAGGAGAAACTGGCGACGCAGCGTTTGAATCAGTCGGTGTGCCTCGCCGCCGCTCATCCTGGATGCTCCATCGACGGATAGCCCTCGCACGGAACCAGCAGCGTACCATACTCCGCGACCAGCTTCGCTGCCGGGATCAACGTCGTGGCATCAAGCCAAAACTGCGCGGCCTCGTCGTGGCGCCCGAGTCGGTGAAGCGCCGCCGCCAGCAGGCCATACCCATAGCCGGCCCGGGTCGACAGGAATCGCCGAAACAAGGACCGCCTCTCGGACAGCTCCGCGACGGCATCCTCGTTGTGCCCCATGAACACTTGCTGATAAAGACGAATCAGGGCATAGACCGCCCCGAGGGCCCGCGGCATCGAGAGTTTCTCCAGATGATCGAGCAGCGTGACCGCGTCGGTGAGTTCTTCGTTACGCAACTTGGCGTTTGCGATCGCCAGTTGGGTCTGTTGGAGTTGGTAGCCGTCGCCGATCCGTCCCAGAAGTAGCCTCTCGTAAATATAGGCCGCCTGATCGAAGCGACCGCGCCGCTCTGCCAGCGTGGCCATGACCATGAAAGCCTGGCCCCGATCGGCATCCGACTGAATCGGTCGGCGCATGGCCGTGTTCAAGGCTTCCTCGGCCTCGGCCCATTGCTCCAACTGGACCCGTTCCCAGGCCAGGGTGATAGTCTTTCGAGCCTGCCGCTGGCGCCCCGCCCGAAGCCAGCCGGCCCCCAGCAGACCGAACACCACAAGCCACGAGAGCAGAATCCCCAGAATGGGCGGCCGGCCGGAGCCCCCTTCACCCCACCCCTGGAGCAGCAACAGGACGAGCCCGAAGCCGACCAGCGCGTACCAGCCTTGGTTGAAGCCCCGTCGCGCAGCGGTGACCTCAAATCGCCGGTTGATTTGCTGTGCATCGAGTTCCTCCATCGCCTTATCATATCATGAAAAGGAATCGGCGGCGGGGGGCCTGATAATCGGCCCCGCGGCCGGAGTGCCGGCACAATGACCTATGGGCAGTGAGCTCACATGACCTCAAATGTCTACTATCAAAACGATGCGGAACCCGATCTGCTCCGCTCACGGACCATTGCGGTCCTCGGGTACGGAAGCCAGGGTCGGGCGCATGCCCTGAACCTCCGCGATTCGGACCATCGGGTGATCGTCGCCCAACGCGCCGGCGGCCCGAACCATGACCGGGCCGTTGACGATGGATTCGATCCGCTCTCGCTCGTGGAAGCATCGCAGCGAGCCGACCTGCTCATCTTCGGCCTGCCCGACGAATCCGCGGCAGACGTCTACAAAGAGCATATCGCCGACCGGCTCCGACCGGGCCAGGCCCTGGGCTTCGTCCACGGCTTCGCCGTTTGTTTCGGCGGGATCACGCCGCCCGCCGACGTGGATGTCATCATGATCGCGCCGAAGGGACCCGGCACCTTGGTTCGTGATGCGTTCGTTCGAGGCGGCGGGCTGACCTGCATGATGGCGGTCCGACAGGATGCCACCGGCCGCGCACGGCAACTCGCCTTGGCCTGGGGTGCGGGCATCGGCGGCGGCAAAGGCGGAATGATCGAGACGACCTTCGAGGCAGAATGCGAGGCCGATCTCTTCGGTGAACAGACCGTCCTTTGCGGGGGCGTCATTGAGCTGATGAAAGCGGCCTATGAGATTCTCGTCGAGGCCGGCTACCCGGAAGAAGTCGCCTACTTCGAGTGCGTGCACGAGGTCAAGCAGGTTGTCGATCTTCAATATGCGGGCGGTCTGTCTGCGATGCGCCAACGCATTTCCAATACTGCCTCCTACGGGGGGCTCACGCGAGGACCCCGGCTGGTCACCGAGCAAACGCGAGAGCAGATGCGCGCGATCCTGAAAGAGATACGATCGGGCAGCTTCGCCCGGGAATGGCTGGCCGAATGCCATGCCGGCAAGGCGCGGCTGGCCGCACTGGAGGGAGCGGAGGCTCGCCATCCGTCCGAGTCCGCCGGCGCCGTCGTCCGAGAAATCGCCAAGCGTGCTCTGCCGAAATAAACCGAGTCCGCAACGGCACCTCGTGTGCCACCGACCTTGAGCTCGTAACAGCGCATCGTTTGCCACCAACTTTGAGGTTCAACGGATGGGTCCAATGACCCATCCTACGGGATGTGGGACCGATGGCCGTGCGTAGGATGGGTCATCCGACCCATCTGCTGATCACTCCGACCCAACTGCTGATGGCGTTGACCTGGGACCGCCCTCCGGCCCCAACTCGTCCTTGCGGCCACAACTACCCGCTAAACACGTACAAAGACGGTGGCAAACCAGAAGCCGGTTGATACCCGACGTTCACAAAGCCCGGAATCCTGTCGCATGGATGCCCATCTTCCAAATCACGCGGCCGAGAAAGCCGGCTGTGTCGGCTTGCCGATATCGATCGAGGAGATTACCCTTATATGGCTCGAAAGCCGGCACAACCCAAGGGGACGTAGCTCAGTTGGGAGAGCGTCGCGTTCGCAATGCGAAGGTCGAGGGTTCGAATCCCTTCGTCTCCAGTTTCCTATCCCCCTGTCGCACGGTTCACGTTCCAGATGACGTGGCCGCCGGTGTGCACGTCACCGTGCATGGCCGTCGCGGGCGCGGCATCAGCCATGCGGCTCGCCGCGCTTTCCCGGCCGTGACCATGGTTCTCAGCCTGATCATCATTGCCTTGCTTCTGTTGGCAAACTCCGCGATCGACACTACGTTTTACGGGCTGATGCACGGCCTCGCCTGAAACCAAGGTCGGGAGATTACGAATGAAGACTCAGCTTGTTCGATGCGGACTCGTCGCCGGCCTCGGCATAGCCGCGATGGGCATGGGCGCTTGTCCACCCACCGGAGGAGGCGTCACCACCGGCGGCCTGACCATGACCGCCGCCGAGATGCAGCTCGCCATGGACGCCCTCGCTGCGATCAATGCACACCGCGCCGCCAAGAGCCTCGCCCCGCTCACCTGGCACGCGGCCGGGGCCCAGGTGGCATACACGCATGGCCTGGCCATGGAGGCCGGGGGGTTCTTCGCGCACGTGGACTCCAACACCGGAACCGATCCGGCAACCAGGGCGCTCAACGCCGGAATCACCCACGACCCGCAGGGCGCCATCGACCCCACCAGTGGCAACCCCTTCGTCGGCGAAAACCTGTACAACACGACCGATCCCAATGCCACGGGCCAGGATGCCGTGAGCAGTTGGATCAGCTCGCCCGGCCACCACACGCAGATCGACGCGCCCCTCCCGGTCGCCGGTGCGCAGACCATGCCGCCCTGGACCCACTGCGGCATCGGCGTGCGCAAAGGCGCCGCCCAGAGTTGGTGGACCGCCATGTTCTTCCGCAACCCGAATTGAACAGGTATCGCCCCGAACCGCGCCAGTGAGAAGGCGGCCCGCGCTCTGCCTACAGGTATAGCGACCTCGCCGGCTACGGATTTCTCAGCGGCAGGCCGAGTTCGCGCATCTTCTCCACCATCGCCTGGAACTGCTCGCTGCCGGACGTTGATGCGCCGGGGCCCCACTCTTGCGCGAAGCACCAGAGGTGGAAGTCGGCGTAGGCTTGCTCCAGTTCCGACTCCGACAACGCAGGCGTTGTGCCCGTGGAAGTGGTGGTCGTCTCCGTGCTGCCGCCCGTTCCCGTCGCAGTCGTTTCGGCGCTGCCGGTTGTGCTTGTTGAGGACGCGCTGCTTTCGCCGGTGGTTCCCGTTGAAGCCGCACTGCTCCCGCCGCCGCTTTGTGACTGTTGGGCTTCGCACTCGTCGGGGACCCCGTTGGCATTGGCGTCCTCACTGATGCCCGTGGCGATGTCGCATTCGTCGGGGAAGCCGTTGGCGTTGCAGTCCTCGCTGGTGCCGCCGGCAATGTCACACTCGTCGGGAATGCCGTTGGCGTTGCAATCCAGACTGATCGGCGGCGACAACGCCATGTCACACGCATCCGGCCAGCCATTCACATTGCAGTCCGGGCTCACCTGACCATCGCCATCCGGGTCGGTCGGGTCGATGTCGCAACCATCGGGCACGCCGTTGGCATTGCAGTCCGGATCGCACTCGTCCGGCCAGCCGTTCCCATTGCAGTCCGGGCTGACTTGCCCATTGCCGTCCGGGTCTGTCGGGTCAACGTCCAATTCGTCGGGAACGCCGTTGTCATTGCAGTCGTCGTCGCATTCGTCGGGAATGCCATTGGCGTTGAGGTCACTGCTGACTGATCCATTGCCGTCCGGGTCGGCGGGATTGATGTCCATGTCATCGGGGATGCCGTTGCCGTTGCAGTCCGGCTCGCACTCGTCAGGGACGCCGTTCCCATTGAGGTCATTACTGGCCAGCCCATCCCCATCCGGGTCCGCCGGGTCAACGTCGCACTCGTCGGGAATGAAATTGGCGTTGCAGTCATTGCTGGTGCCATTGAAGATGTCCGTCCCATCGGGAATGCCGTTGTCGTTGCAGTCAGCGCCACCCGCATCGCCGCGCTGCGTCCCCTGCCCACAGGAAGCGCCCAACAGCAGACAGACAAACCCCGGCACGTCGTTGATGTCGAGGAGGCAATCCTGGTTGATGTCGAACCGGCAGATGTCCGGCACAAGCTCGAATGGCGGCGCGGAAGGGCCGT
>Ga0326597_10000716_pt1 | contig 57399 bp, 53 predicted proteins | sample RVTome_12_FD_203789 | JGI IMG/M metagenome (GOLD analysis project Ga0326597, IMG submission 203789) | Soil microbial communities from uranium-contaminated site in the Upper Colorado River Basin, Wyoming, United States - RVT100D185 | ecosystem: Environmental > Terrestrial > Soil > Contaminated >...
TCATTGAAGTGTTTTATAATCGGCAACGACTACACCAGACGCTCGGCTATGTCAGTCCCGAGCAGTTTGAAACCCAGAACCCTGTCCCCCTTCGGGGGTGTCTACGGAATCGGGGGTAGCTCATTCTCCTTTTCTGATCGCCTCGTCCGTACGCGGAAAGCGGCGCTCAAACTATTCCTACCATATGCGGTCTAGCTGCTTTTGCTACGGCTGCCCAGGAAAGTGACGACGTGCCCCCGTAGAGCGGCTACAAAACGCTGAAAGGTTAGGTCTTCAGCCGGCTGTATGATGTGGGTTTTTCGTGAATTCGTGGCCATCATAAAACAGGCCGAAGTATAGAGCCGTTCCAGTACCAAACGACGGCAGAGTAGCTCGTATCGCTTGCTGTAGGAGACTCCTTCGTACTGTGAATGCCTTTTACCCTGGACAGCCTGGCCACGAAACTCCGGATCAACCTGGAAATACGGCTCCTTATTGCCGACAGGGGTTTTGACGTTGTCGCGGTCTTCCAGCAAGAACAAGTAGCCAAGGAAAGGGGCGGGAGACTGACCGAAGCGGCCTTCACGAAATGCTGTCCAAATATCTTTGGCACTGCCCACCGCTTCTTCTGAACGGTTGTTGACGTTGTTGCCGATGGATTTGCCGGCTTGGGATTTGAACTCCATTGCCAATACCAGTGCACCGTTCGAGACGACGATCAAATCCCATTTTTTTGTGGCCCTGAAATAACCGGGAAGTTCAAGTGCGGTCCTGGTGCGGACATCGAGTTTCTTTAATCCTGCTTCGCAGAGGATATCTGAAACCAAAACCTCTAGAGCACCCATTTGGGTGCCGCCAGTTACCTCGCCTCGCGTTCCGGCGTCGATTTTCCCCGATTTGACCTGCTTTTCCTTGTTTCGCCCTCGGGCGTTCCAATAGTTTTGGACGGCGGCTTGTAGCCTCTTCTCAATGTCCAAGCGCCGCCTCCATGATACGAGCATTGATCCTATACAGTTCCAACGCCACTTGGGTTGCGCGGGGCCTGTCGCGACGACGGAAGGCGTCTCTCAGTCCATGGGACTGTCTCTTGGACAAAGTCTTGGGGGCAGGAACGCGAATTCGACGCAGATACTGTGCTTGGAAGCGCAAATAGCCGCCTCGCATGCGGACTCCATACGATTCGACGAAAAACTGTCCGACTTTCGACATCAGCAGACCTCCGAGTACTTCCAGATCCCACTCATCCGATTGAATGAAATACAGATTGTGGTGAGGGTACGTTTCGCCCCGATCCAGGACCGGCTCGAGCGTATTCTTAATGTCCGGGATATAGAGTTTGTGTTGATTGGCCAGGACATGGTTGACGCGGTCAATAGTTTTATACCACCCACTGACATTCTTCTCCGCGGTGTAGCGCTTCCTTAGGTCTGCCGCGTGTTGCCCGTAATAGGCCTTTAACTTCGGATAGGTTTTCAGATTGACAAGCCCGTCGCGGTTCCATGGATCCACAAGATAGTGTCCGGACCATCGCAACGTTCCGCCCGCCACATCTTCCACGAGTGCGAGCTTCAGGAGGCGGGAGGACTCTACAAGGTCCGAATCTGTTGTGATATAGACACGATCGTTGCCGGTGGCGACACCGATTCCCACCTTGGCATTCGTTTCGAGAAGAGGAAATTGATCTTCCAGCCGGCGGAGGAGGGCCAACTGTTCGGGCGAATGACAGGGCCAGGGGTCCCCACCTTTGAACCATGTTTTTACTACTGCCCTATGGATGCCTTGCGGGAGTACGCCGCGGTGCTCTGTCTGAAGTGTCGCGGCCAATTGTCTTGGTTGTATGTTTTCAGCTTCCTGACCGGCACTTGCCACGACAGTCGACTGCTGTTTCTTATGCCGAATCACTGTGATCGCCGGATAGGCGTCCACTTCATCATCGAAGGCGTTGGCGTTGTGCATGTTAAGGAGTACTTCAACACTGAACGCTGAGGTAATAAGCTGCCGCAATTCCGTCCCATATTGGTTGCGCATCCATCGATCGGCGCAGATAAATGCGCACACACCGCCGATCTTCAGCTGCCGAAGCGCGGCTTCGAAGAAGGCCACATAAAGATCAGCGCGACCGCGCATTGTCGGATAGGCATTGCGATAAACCGAGGCCGTTTCTTCCGGAATATCTTCAAGCCGTACGTACGGAGGGTTCCCGATAATGAAATCAGCTTGTCTGCTATCGGCATCGAAGAGGTAATCCCGGTTTAACACCCACGCTTCGGCCAGACGTTTGGCTAGTGGGAGCCGTACTCCATGATTCATCAGGATGTTTTTGGCAACCGCGCGCGCCCGAACAGCACTCTCCTCATCCAGCTCGTATGCGATTAAGGAATGTTGGCATTCTGACAACGATCGACGAAGTTTCCGACATGACTCCACCAGGCGCTCGACCATAGGGCCGAGAAATGCGCCACCACCAGCCGCTGGTTCGACTGCCAAAATATCCACCAGGTTTTTATCCGAGCAGTAGCCGCTCAGGTCAAGAAGCAGGTCAACGACCCAACGTTTTGTGTAGACGACACCTTTCGGCTCGGCAACGGCAACAGGAAGAGGAAGGTGGAGTGGTGGAATCAGTTGGAGCTGAATGCCTCGCGTGGCGGTTGATGGACTTATTTGCTTGTCTGCCACCGGAGCCTCGAACTCTCTCGTGAGGTTTAGGGGAAAGGAGGCGTTGATACTAACTTGTCTGCACTCTTCGTTCAAGATTCATTCAGCAGTTGGGGTGCATCAGTTCGTGTGCGGCGTTTAATCAGGGAAGTGAAACACCGTCCGCGTGTAGTGGCTATCGTGCTTCCTCCATTCAACTGCCCTAAAGGGGAGGCGGCCAAGCTCGGGATGAAACGAACAACCCTGCAATCGATGCAGAAGCTTGCCAGCACCCGCCCTTCGTAACTCGGATCAGTCACCCATCGTCGTTCGTCTCGCGGTGCTCTCAGAATCTGGTGTGACAGGCAAGATGGACTCGACTAGCGTGACGTCTATAGAGGATACGTTCGGCCAGTCTCGCTTTTCTCTCGAGTCCCGGCCGGATAGCCAGATGTGTTTCAGGAATACGGCTAGCAGCTCGGGCCAGCGCCGATCTTTCGTCACCTGCCGAGATGTCGGCAGCCATGATGCCGTCACGACTCTATTTTGATGCTCTGGAAAACACACTCTTCGCTCACAGATCCCTTGCCGCTCAAATACTTACGTCGGCTCGATCGAATCGTCATCTGTTGGGAACAGTCTATGCCATATGTCGGTTGGGTAAGCGATGTGAATACGAACCCGTGACTACGTCGAGAATGCTAAAGGAGGGAAACATGAGATCGCGGACGAAACCATTCAACTCAGTCGCACTCGACTTTTTGCAACGGAAGAATCAGACCGCGTGCAGGCACTGTTATGCTACTGTCATCGGTGGAACAGGCCGGACTGTGCTGGATGACAGCGGGACGTTGGCGATTACGGCCTGGACTTGTGCGAGGTGCGGCAGAGTCATCGAAGAGGTTCGCATCATGGTGCAAGACGGAAAGACGCAGCTGCGTCCGATTCGGTACGCCATGGCGCCTCCGCACTCGACCGGACGACCAACGCCGGGTGCGCACCGTGCACTCAGGAACTGAGGCGGAACGGTGGCATTGGCCGGCCGGGAGGGTGTGAGAATGGCGTTCAGTCTATCAGGTGAATCGACTGCAAATGCGGGAGGCTATGGACCGACCGAGTGGTATTCTTCGCCCATGAAACGGACAGCCCCAAAGCTACAAGACACGCGCCTCGACGCCGTTGCCGCCGAGGCGCGCATGAGCAAAGGAGGCTTGCTGCATCACTTCCCGTCGAAGGACCGGCTCATCGAAGCGCTGGTCATCCGCACAGCCGAAGGCTGGCGATCTTGCTACACCGAAGCGTATGAGCGCACACCGGAAGGGCCCGGGCGCATGGCGCGCGCGCTCTTGGACCACTGCCTTTCGGACGCCAAGTGCTGGACGGAGGAACTGCGCCGCAGTTCCTCCGCGGTATTTGCGGCGCTCGCTCAGAACCCCGCGCTGATCCAGCCCATGCGCGCGGTCTACGCCGACCTCCACCGGCGCATCGCGCAGGATGGCCTGCCGCCGGGCGTTGGTGAATCAGTTGCCGCCGCGATCGATGGACTCTGGCTCGACTGGGTGCTGGGAATTGTTCCACTTGAACAAGACCACGTCGTTCGGGTGTGCCGCGCGCGTGAAGACATGCTGGTCTGTGCGGCGCCGGCTTGCCGTTCACCCAAGGTCAAGGGTTCCTCAGGGAAACGATCGGGAGGGCGTCTCGTATGAATCGACATAGTTGGATCGGATCTTTTCTACTGCTCGTCACGGTTGTCTCGGTCGGCGTTGGCATGGCAGCCTGGAAGTATACGTCGATACAGGAAACCGCGGCGGCTTCCGCGAATCAGCCGGAGCCGATGGAGTCGGTGACGGTCGCCATCGCGAAAGAGGTTGAGCACCGCTACACCGCCACATCCATCGGGACGGTTCTGGCGCTTCGGTCGATCACCTTACGCAACGAACTCCCCGGCACTGTCCGTTATGTCAGTCTCACACCCGGGCAAATCGTCGACGCAGGTATGGTGCTCGTCGCGCTCGACGTGTCCGTCGAGGAGGCTGAGCTGAAAGCGCAGGAAACGCAGGCCGTCCTCGCGCGGACGGTGCTCGACCGCAGGAACAACTTGAGTCATGACCTTGCCACGAGCCAGGAGGAAGTGGACCGAGCGCGCGCAGACCTCGATGTTGCGCGGGCTCAGATCGCGCGGACCAAGGCGATCATCGCCCGCAAGACCATTCGGGCACCGTTCCGCGCGCGGGTAGGCATGGCGGACTTGCACCCCGGCCAGTATCTGAACGAGGGCACCGAACTCACGACGCTGCAGGGTATCGACGACGCAGCGCATGTGGACTTCACGGTCACGCAGCAGGTCGCCGCGGGCCTGCGGGAGGGCGACAGCGTCGATGTATCCGCCTCCGGCCAATCGTCCTCGATCGCAGCCAAAATCGTCGCGGTGGACGCGCGCATCGATCCCACGACACGCAATGCCATGGTGCGCGCGAGAATAGAGGGCGCTGCCAACGCGCCGTCGCCCGGCTCCTCGGTGCGCGTCAGGGTTCCGATCGGCCTGCCACGCAAGGCCGTCGCCGTCCCCGCGAGCGCCATGCGCAAGGGTCCGGGCGGCGATCAGGTGTTCGTGATCGAGCCGGACAAGAACGGGAAAACCCGTGCGCACGTGCGGCAGGTCGAGGGTGGCGCGATGATCGGCGACGAGGTCGTGATTCACGCCGGGCTGTCCGCCGGCGAACGAGTGGCTGTCTCAGGATCGTTCAAACTGCGAGGAGCCGCGCTCGTCGCGATCGCCGGCACCCCCGAGGATGGGAGCGAATCGGGTCAGGTGATTGTCGGAGAACGCTGAGGGAGCCGGAACGACAGGAAAAGGACATCCGCATGCGCTCGTTCACCGACATCTTCATTAAGCATCCGGTGCTGGCGGTGGTCGTCAACCTCGTGATTGTGCTCGCGGGGTGGCGGGCGCTGACGAGCCTGCCGTTGCAGCAGTACCCGAAGATCGAGAGTTCATCCGTGATCATCACGACGGTCTACTACGGCGCCAGCGCCGAAACCGTCCGAGGCTTTCTCAGCACGCCGATCGAGCGGGTCGTCTCCGCGATCGGCGGTGTCGACTATGTGGAGTCGACCAGCCGCGCCGGTGTCAGCACCGTCACGGTGCACTTGAAGCTGAACCACAGCAGCACGGCGGCCCTGGCCGAGGTCACAGCGCGGCTCCAACAGGTACGATCCGAGCTGCCGGCTGAAGCCGAGCCGCCTGCGATCGAAATGCAACGCGCCGATCGCCCATACGCGTCATTCTATCTCAGCTTCACGTCCACGGAGCGCAGTGTGCCGGCCGTCACGGATTGGCTATTGCGCACGCTCCAGCCCCAACTCTCGACGTTGCCCGGTGTCCAGCGGGTCACCTTCGAGGGCGGCCGCCAGGTCGCCATGCGAATCTGGATCGACCCTGATCGTCTCGCCGCGCTCAATCTCTCTCCCGGAGATGTGCAGGCAGCTCTCAAGCGCAACAACTTCCTGGCGGCCGTCGGCCGAACAAAAGGCAACCTGGTGCAGATCAACCTGCTCGCGAATACCGACCTGCGCTCTGCCGTGGAGTTCGAAAACCTGATCGTCGCCGACCGGGGCGGCGCGATCGTGCGGTTAAGAGACGTGGCCCAGGTGGAGCATGGGGCCGAAGAGGCCGACATGGTCGCGAAGTACAACGAGAAAGAGGGTGTCTACCTTGGGATCTGGGCGCTGATCGGTTCGAACGAGATCGAGGTCGCGCACCGGCTGCGCGATGAGATGGAGCGTATCCGGCCGACGCTGCCACAAGACATCGACATGCAACTCGTCTGGGACGGCACGATGTTCATGCGGAATGCGCTGACAGAGATCAGCAAGACGTTATCGGAGACCATTCTGATCGTGGCGTTGGTCGTGTTTCTCTTCATGGGCTCGGTGCGCACAGCACTCGTGCCGCTCGTGGCCATGCCGGTCTCGTTGATCGGAGCGGCGACGTTCATGTTTGCGTTCGGCTTCAGCCTCAACCTCTTGACGCTGCTCGCGATCGTGTTGTCGGTTGGACTGGTCGTGGACGATGCGATCGTTGTCGTTGAAAACGTCGAGCGGCATGTGCGCCTGGGAAAGTCTCGGATCGAGGCGGCGCTGGCCGGTGCGCGCGAGCTGATCGGTCCGATCATCGCTATGACGATCACGTTGGCCGCGGTCTACGCGCCGATCGGCTTCCAGGGTGGCTTGACCGGCTCGCTGTTCCTGGAGTTTGCGATGACGCTTGCCGTGGCGGTGGTCTTATCGGGGGTCGTGGCGGTGACGCTGTCGCCGGTCATGAGTTCGCGATTTGTGCATCCTCAGGGCAAGGAAGGCCGGTTGACCGCCTTCGTCAGCAGAAGGTTCGACGAGGTGCGCCGTGTCTACGCCTGGCTGCTCGACCGTGCGCTGGAGATGCGCTGGGCAATCGTGGTGGCGTCACTGCTCATCATGATCGCGATATGGCCGTTGTACATGTTTTCGCGGCAAGAACTCGCTCCCGTTGAGGATCAGAGCCACATCAGCCTGTTTTTCGAAGCGTCGCCGGACTCCACCGTGGCCGCCACCAACCGCGAGCATTTGCAGATTGTCAAGACCATCACGTCCTTTCCCGAGACGGAATTCACGTGGTCGCTGACGACGGCATGGGGTGGATTTGGAGGCTTGGTTGCAAAGGACTGGCATGGACGGGCACGATCGACCGAGGAGATGTACGGTGAGGTGTTTGGCGCGGTGTCGCAGGTGCCGGGCCTACGCGTGTTCCCGCGATTGGATCCGCCGCTGCCCACCCCCGGCCAGTACGACGTCGAACTCGTGCTGCAGAACGACGTGCCGCCCGAGCAGATGCTCGAAACGGTCGGTGCCGTGCTCGGCGCCGGTTGGCAAAGCGGCAAGTTCTTGTATGTGGACACCGATCTCAAGATTGACCTCCCTGAGGCACGTGTTGTGCTGGATCGTGAGCGTCTCGCCGACCTTGGGTTCGACCTGGCGGGTGTCGGCCGTGAGCTCGGCACACTCCTCGGCGGCGCGTATGTGAACCGGTTCAACTATTTCGACCGCAGTTACAAGGTCATCCCCCAGATTGGCGATAAAGACCGCGCGACGGTCGATCCGCTCCTCGATCTCAAGATCAAGACCCCGGGCGGCCAGCTGGTGCCGGTCTCGACATTCACGCACATTGAAACAAGTACGGCGCCGCGCACCTTGAACCGCTTCCAGCAGCGCAACGCGGTACGAATCTTCGGCGGCGTCAAGCCGGGCGTCACCAAGGAAGAAGGGCTGCGCGTCCTCGAAGCCGCCGCTGCAGCGAGCGGACCCGGCGTCGCCCTCGACTACGCGGGCGAGTCACGGCAGATTCGTCATGAAGGATCTGCGCTCATCGTCACGCTCGGGTTTGCGGTCGTGCTCATCTATCTGGTACTCGCGGCGCAGTTCCAGAGCTTTCGCGATCCGCTGATCGTTCTGTTCGGCTCGGTCCCGCTCGCGATTTCCGGCGCGCTGATTTTTACCTTCCTGGACCTGACCACGATCAACATCTATTCCCAGGTCGGGCTGATTACGCTGGTCGGACTGATTGCGAAGAACGGCATCCTCATCGTGGAGTTCGCCAACACGCTGCAGGCCCGTGGTCTATCGAAGGCCATCGCGTTGCGCGAGGCGTCGTTGACGCGACTACGACCGGTGCTGATGACCTCGGCGGCCACCGTCTTCGGGCATCTCCCGCTGGTGCTGGCTTCGGGACCGGGAGCGGCGGCCCGCAACAGCATCGGCATGGTCCTGGTCACCGGCATGACCGTGGGCACGGTATTCACTCTCTTCATCGTGCCGGTGTTCTATTCGCTGATCGCGGGGCAGCATCAGCCGAGTCCGTTGTACGAGGAACGTGAGCGCAACGAGCTGCTGACGGAAGGGAACAGTCGGTCGCTTGAGCCGACAGCATCCGCTGGTTGAACGGCTGGCCCGCGCCGTCTTCTTCGAAGATCCTAGCGGCAATCAACGTGAGATTTGTTACCGGAAAAGCAAAGAGGTCCTCGTACCCGACGTCGATCTTTCGTCATAGTGCAGGTGCGCGAGTTGGTGAACGCCTTCGCCTGTGGCGATAGAGCAGTGGGGACGTCATGGCGTATCAGCCGGTTCGCTAACCGGGCATTCACGGCGGCCGGCGTGTGTGTAGAAAGCGGTCTTGGCGCTCACTCGCTGGTCTGCTCTTTTATCTCCTGCCGACGGTTCGGCGTGTGCCGAAATATCGGCGGAACATCATCGTCAGTTAGACGTGTTTATCATAGGCGATTAAATTTGTTACCAAGTTAACAATGGGTTATAAAAATGAACCAGCTCATAGCTGCTGGAATGCCCCTTGCCATTTCATATGGGCGAGGTAGAGAATCCATGCTGAAAATTACAACACTCGCAAATACAGAATCGACCATCCTCAGGCTTGAAGGACGTCTGGCGGGACCGTGGGTGCAGGAGTTGGAACGCTGTTGGGACTCTACCGCCGGCACGACGACGAACCACCTTCTCTCTGTGGACCTGTCAGCCGTGACCTATGTTGATTCGGATGGGAAAACTCTGCTGAAGAAGATCTATCAACAGGGGGCCAAGCTCGTCGCCTCCGGCTGTCTCACGAGTTGCATCGTGAATGAGATCGCGCAAGTTGCCCGAAAGGGCGAACATACGAAGTAACCGGATGATTCCAGAAAGACGATTGATGGCAAACATGAACACACAGAAGCGACGTAACAGACTCATCTACAGCCTGCTCGCTCTTGTTCTTGGCCTAGCCGGACTGCTGGGCTGCAAGCAAGAAGCGGCCTCTACGCCGGGCCGTCCTATCCCGGAGATACCGGTGGTCACGGTGTCGCTTCAAACGATGCCGGACGAACCGGAATTCATCGGGCAAACCGAAGCGTCGCGACCGGTCGAAATCCGTTCCCAGGTGACGGGCATTCTCAAAGAGCGGTTTTTTACCGAGGGCCGCGACGTCAAGCAAGGCGACCGGCTCTATCGAATCGACCTTGTTCCGTTCAAAGCTGCTGTGAGCAGTGCGAGCGCCAGGGTGGCCCAGGCGGAGGCTCGGCTGGTGCAGGCCAAGCAGAATTTCGCGCGCGTCAAGCCGCTGCTGCTGGAACAGGCGGTGAGTCAAAAAGATGTGGATGATGCGGTGGCGGAGGAATTGGCGGCCAAAGCTGCGCTGGAGGGGGCCAGGGGCGATTTGGTCAAGGCCAAGTTCGATCTCGACAATACGCTCATCACTGCGCCTATCAGCGGTCGAATCGAGCGGAGTCGGCTCTACGAAGGGCGCCTTATCTCCGCGCAGACCGATCTACTGACCACGATCCACCAATTAGACCCTATGTATGTGAACGCGAGCGCCCCGGAAACGTTTGTCCTCAAACGCCTCCGAGAGCGCGAGACTCATCGGATCCAAGGCGCGACACTCTACGAACTGCGCGGCGCCATCACCTTTACGGACGGCAGCATTTATCCCCATGAAGGCAAGTTTGATTTGCTCGAAGTCGGTGTACGCTCGGCCACCGGTACCAGGGACTTTCGCGTGACCTTCCCTAATCCGGATAGCGTCCTATTCCCGGGACAATTCGTGAAAGTTCGCATTTTGGGTGCCGTGAGAACCGGCGTCGTCCTGGTCCCCCAGAGCGCCGTCCACCAGGGACCCAAGGGACCCATTGTCTTTGTCGTCGGGGCTGACAATACGGTGGAGATCCGTCCTGTTCGAGCCACGTCCTGGCGCGGCAGTCAGTGGTCCATCGAAGACGGGTTGCGCGATGGAGAGCGGGTGATCATCGCGGGATTCCACATGATCACACCGGGCGAGTCGGTGAAAGCCGTTCCGTATAATCAATCCGACCCAGCCGCTTCCGGCCAGCCGGCAGATGCGAAGTCGGAGCAGGCAAAATGATCCCGCACTTTTTTATCGATCGCCCGATCTTCGCGTCGGTCCTGTCCATCGTGATTGTTGTTGTGGGACTGATCGCCTTACAAGGCCTGCCCATCGCCCAGTTTCCGGAAATCACGCCGCCCGTCGTCCAGATCGATGCGGACTATCCGGGTGCAAGCGCGGAAGTGATCGCAGATTCGGTCGCGCGACCGATCGAAGTACAGCTTCCCGGCATCGACAACCTTCTCTACTACGATTCCACCAGCACCAATGACGGGCACATGACCATCAAGCTCACGTTCGAGATCGGGACAGATGTGGACATCGCTCAGGTACAGACCCAGAACCGCCAGAAGCTGGCGGAGCCTCAGTTGCCGCCCGAAGTTGTTCGCCAAGGCATTTCGGTCAAGAAAGTATCGCCGGACCTGCTGGCCGTCGTTGCGCTCAGTTCCAGCGATCCCACGAAAGATACCGTCTTTATCTCCAACTACGCGATTCTCAACGTGATCGACAATCTCAAACGATTGCGTGGCGTCGGAGACGCAGTGGTCTTTGGCGGACAGAATTACTCGATGCGCCTGATCCTGGACCCGACCAGGATGGCGCAACTCAACCTCACGCCCACCGACATCGCCAATGTTGTCCGCGAACAAAATCGAGACTTTCCGGCCGGGACGATCGGGCGGGAACCGGCGCCACGAGGCACCGAACTGACGATCCCGGTGATCACACAAGGCCGTCTCACGGATGTAAAGGATTTCGAAGAGATGATCGTCCGTGCGCTCCCCGACGGGTCGATGATTCGCTTAAAAGATGTCGCAAAGATTGAGCTGGGCGCTCAATCCTATAGTCTCGAGGGCCGGTGGAACGGCAAACCCAATGTGTTTCTCTTGACCTTTCTGTCGCCGGGCGCCAATGCCCTCGACACGGTGAAGCGGGTTCGGAAGGAAATGGAGACGGTATCAAAGAGCTTCCCACACGGGCTCTCCTACGATATTCCGTACGATACGACCAAATTTATCGAAGTGTCGATCGAGGAAGTGGTCAAGACCCTGGCGGAAGCGATGGTGCTGGTCATCCTCGTCGTGTATCTGTTCCTCCAAAGTTGGCGCGCGACGCTGATTCCAGGCGTGGCGGTGCCGGTCTCCCTCATCGGTACCTTTGCCGGCATGCAGGCACTCGGCTTTTCAATCAACACCCTCACCCTCTTTGGAATGGTCCTTGCCATCGGGATGGTGGTCGACGACGCCATCGTGGTGGTGGAGAACGTGGAGCGCCACATAGGAGAGGGACTCTCGCCGAAGGATGCCGCCAAGAAGGCGATGGATGAGGTGACTGGACCTGTGATCGCGATCGTGCTGGTTCTCTGCGCCGTGTTCGTGCCGGTGGGTTTTTTGGGTGGCATCACGGGCGAGCTGTACAAACAATTTGCCATCACCATCGCCATCTCCGTCATCATCTCCGGAGTGGTTGCCCTCACGCTGAGTCCGGCCCTCTGTTCTCTGGTGCTGAAGCCGGATCACAGCCTGCGCAGAGGTTTTTTCAGTGTCTTCAATCGATTCTTCGGTTGGACGCAGACTCGCTATACGTCCGTCGTGGGGAGGATCCTCAACCACTCGGTCTTGTCCTTGGTGCTCTTTGGCATCATCGGCCTCGTCGCCGTCGGGCTATTCAGGACGATTCCCTCCAGCTTCTTGCCGGAAGAAGATCAAGGCTACTTCATTACGATCGTCCAGCTGCCGGACGGTGCGTCCAAGCAACGGACCGATGCGGTGCTGAGTAAAATTGAAAACTACTTTCTCTCAGTTCCCGCCATCCATTCGACCGATGCGTTGGCCGGCCAGAACTTCGTCTTCGGCACCAGAGGGCCGAACGCGGCGACGATGTTTCTGCCCTTGCATCACTGGGACGAACGGCAGGGACCTCACAACCACGTGAAGGCCCTGATCGGCGCCGCGTATGGAGAGTTCGCGAAAATTCCCGAGGCGCTGATTTTGGCCTTTAATGCCCCGTCTATCCGAGGACTCGGTGCCACGGGCGGGTTTTCCCTCCAGCTTCAAGATCCTAGCAGCGGAGATTTCAACAAGTTCGCCGGTGTGGCCCAAGAGTTTCTCGCCAAAGCCGGACAGCACCCGGCGATCGGGGCGATCGGCTCCAGCTTCCGCGTGAGCGCGCCGCGAATCTTTGCCCGTGTGGACCGAGAACGGGCCAAATCGTTGGGTGTGCCGATCTCCGAGGTGTTCGACACGCTGCAGGCCTATTTTGGCAATCTCTACATCAATGACTTTCTCAAATTCGGACGTGTCTATCGGGTGCAGACGGAGGCCGAGGCGCAATTTCGATCCACCCCCGAGGACATCGCCAAGATCTACGTGCGTGCCGTGAATGAACAGAAATCCACCATGATTCCGCTCGATACCGTGGTGACGACGGAATTCACCAGTGGACCGGATCCGGTCACCCACTTCAACGGATACAACACGGCCCTGGTCTTGGGAGCAGCGGCTCCAGGGTACAGTTCCGGGGAGGTGCTCGATGCTTTGGATCAGGTGGCCAAAGAGGTATTGATTCCCCAAGGATACGGGATCGACTGGAGCGGGATCTCTTACCAGGAACGTATGGTCGGGCAGCAATCGCTCTTTGTTTTTGGTTTCGGCTTGCTGATGGTGTTTCTTGTGCTGGCCGCGCAGTACGAGAGTTGGGTTGTGCCCTTTGCCGTGCTCCTCGCCGTGCCCTTTGGTGTTTTCGGAGCCTTGTCCGCCGTGTGGGTGATGGGAATGTCCAACGACATCTACTTCCAAATCGGATTGGTCACACTGATCGGACTTTCTGCCAAAAACGCAATTCTGATCGTCGAGTTCGCGAATAAACGATATGAAGCCGGACACTCCCTGGTCGATGCCGCGATGGAAGCCGCCAAGATTCGGTTCCGGCCGATCATCATGACCTCCATGGCCTTTATTTTTGGCGTCGTGCCATTGGTCTTTGCCAGCGGCGCGGGCGCCGCCAGCCGTAATTCCATCGGCACCGGTGTGTTCGGTGGTATGCTGGCGGCGACGTTCCTGGCGATCTTTTTCGTGCCGCTGTTCTATGTGCTGATCCGCAAGGTGACCCAACGCAGGCCGCAACCGGTTGCGGTGCACAGCCAGCCGGCCGTCCCGCGCGTGTCCCTGGAGGACGAACCCTAACATGCGTACCGCACTGGCTATCGGATTCTCATGCCTCCTCCTGTCCTGTGCGATGGGACCGGACTATGAACGGCCAAAGATGGAAGAAACCATGGCGTTCAGGATGGCGGAAGGATCGCCCGATATCCCCTCGCTGGCAAACCTCTCCTGGTGGGGCCTGCTGCGCGATGAGCAGTTGCAGGCCTTGATCACAATCGCACTCACGGAGAACAGGGATCTCCGGCAAGCCGTCGCGACCGTCGAGGAGTTCCAAGCCAGGGCCTTCATCTCCCGGTCTGATTATCTCCCCGGCGTCACCGTCACAGGCAATGCCCCGTCGTTCGGACGCAAGGCCGCCTTTCTTGTCCCAGGGTTTGCCAATCCGTTCAACTATTACCTCCTGGGCAACCTGTCGTGGGAATTGGATATCTGGGGGCGCATCCGCCGGTCCAACGAAGCGGCGCGCGCCGATCTGCTGTCCAAGGAAGAGAATCGCCGCGCGGTGACGATTCAGCTGGTGAGCGCAGTCGGCGAGGCGTACTTCAATCTCCTCCAGTTTGATGCGCAGCTCGATATTGCGAAACGGACGTTGCAATCTTGGGAGGAGTCGGTCCGTATCGCGCGAGCTCGTTTGAAACAAGGACTCAGTTCGCGGCTGGATATGGATCAGTTCGAGGCGGAGCGGGCCAATGCCGCGGCCCGCGCGGCCGAACTCGAACGGCAGATGGTTCAAGTAGAGAACCAGTTGAGCGTACTGCTCGGCCGCAAGCCCTTTGCCGTTGCGCGCGGCCGGTCTTTGGTCGAACAGGTCATGCCGCCGGACGTCCCGCCCGGATTGCCCTCGGAACTCTTGCAGCGGCGGCCCGATCTCTTGCAGGCCGAGCAACAGCTCGCGGCCGCCACGGCGCGTGTCGGCGCGGCCAAAGCCGATCGGTTTCCCAAAATCACGCTCACGGGCCTAATCGGTGCGGCCAGTCCGCAGTTGTCGCAATTCTTTACGGATCCCGCCTTCTTCGGAGTGGCTGGAGCCGGATTCACCGGTCCGCTCCTGAACGGCCAGGTGCTTGGATTTCAGCAGGAAGGGGTTGAGGCACAAGCGAAGCAGGCGCTTGCGAAATACGAACAGAGCATCCTCGTTGCGTTCCGCGAGGTCGAGGATTCTCTCGTCGCCGTCCGCACGGCACGTCTGCAGAGCGAAGCGCAGCAACAACAGGTCACGGCGCTGCAATCGGCGCTGAAGCTGGCCGAACTCCGCTACAAAGGCGGTTTGGCAAATTATCTCGACGTTCTGGTGGCGCGCAGGAATCTGTTCGAGGCGGAACTCGCGCTGACCGGCACCCGCCGTCTGCACCTGGTCTCCGTCGTTCAGCTTTATAAAGCGCTGGGCGGCGGTTGGTCTCCCGACGCGGATGCTCGCAAGGACAGCAGCAAAGGATAGATCGATGGAAAAACCGGCCGACATGCACTATCCCATCCACGACTTACTGAGGCGTCGCTGGAGCCCGCGGGCGTTCGACGAACGGCTTGTTGAAGCCGACAAACTGCGGAGTCTTTTCGAGGCCGCACGCTGGGCGCCCTCGTCAAACAACGAACAGCCCTGGCGATTCGTTGTGGCAAGTAAAGTCCATGAGACGGAGTGGAACCGGCTCCTTGCTTGTCTGGTGGAAGGCAACCGCACATGGGCCTATCGCGCGCCGGTCCTGATCCTGTCCGTCGCGAGCCTCAACTTTGAGGATGACTCCAAATCGAATCGGCACGCCCTGCACGACACCGGCATGGCGGTCGAGAATCTCGTGCTCCAAGCGATCGCGCTCGGACTCGCGGCGCACCAGATGGCGGGTTTCGACGTGGAGAAGGCCCGTGCCGATCTCAAGATTCCGGCCGGCTACGAACCGGTCGCGATGATCGCCGTTGGCTACCCCGGCGATCCGAACGTGCTGTCAGATCGCCTGAAGCAGCGTGAGCTAGCTCCTCGCGAGCGCAACGCAGTTTCAGCATTTGTCTTTTCCGGAGAATGGGGCAAGCCCTCGCCGCTCGCTCCCTAGGACTATGCCGACTCACAGGCCGGCGGCACAACATCTGGCGCGCGTCGATCCCGTGATGCGCCGGTTGATCCGAGAAATCGGTCCCCCCACGTTATCACCGAAGGACGGGCGGTCGCCGTTTGAGTCGCTTGCACGGGCGATCGCGTTTCAGCAACTCCATGAGAAAGCGGCAGACAGTATCCTCCGGCGATTGATCGCGCTCTTTCCGGGGCGGCGGTTCCCTCAACCCGGCGAACTCCTCGCCGCGAAAGCAGGGGCAATCAGACGAGCCGGATTTTCACGAGCCAAAGTGCTGGCGTTGCGCGATCTGGCTGCCAAGACACTCGATGGGACTGTTCCGACCAGCCGAGTCATGCAACAGCTCGCCGACGACGCGATTGTGGAGCGACTCGTCGCAGTACGCGGCATCGGACGGTGGACGGCCGAGATGTTGCTGATCTTCCAACTGGGGCGGCCGGATGTCCTGCCGACCGATGATTTCGGCGTGCGCAACGGATTCCGGATTGCCTACGGTCTTCGCAAGATGCCGACGCCTAAAGAAGTGCTACGCTATGGGGACTCTTGGAAGCCCTATCGCACGACCGCGGCCTGGTATCTCTGGCGTGCGGCGGATCGTGCGAAGCAAAATGCAAAGGTTCTCTGATGGCCGATCGAAACAAGCGGCTCGATTCCAACGTTGTCGGCAACTTCTATGTCGATGCCACCTGTATCAATTGCGACACCTGCCGGCAGCTGGCGCCGGGGACGTTCGAAGAAATCGGCGAGTTTTCTTCCGTTTTCTACCAGCCCGAGAGCGATGAACACGTTCATCAGGCCTATCAGGCGCTGCTCGCCTGCCCTGTCGGTTCCATCGGCGCGGAGCAAAGCGACAAGGCACGGCTGCAAGCGGCGATGGCGAGTTTCCCGGTCCATCTTGAAGACGGCGTGTCGTATTGTGGCTTCAATTCAGAGAAATCGTTCGGGGCGAATAGTTTTTTCATCGAACATCCGGACGGGAACTGGCTGATCGATTCGCCGCGGTACATCAAACATCTGGTCGACGCCTTTGAGCGACGTGGTGGTCTCGCGCACATCTTTCTGACCCACAAAGACGATGTGGCCGATGCGGACAAGTATGCTACGCACTTTGGCGCGAAGCGGATCATTCATCGGGAGGATGCTGACGCGGTTCCACACGCAGAATGGATGATTGATGGGATAGAAACGGTGCGGGTGGGATCACAGTTTCAGATTCTTCCCGTTCCTGGCCACACAGCCGGCAGCATGGCCTTGCTGTACCAGGAGAAGTTTCTCTTCACCGGCGATCATCTGTGGTGGAATCCACAAACGAAGTCGCTGGGGGCCCCGAGTCGTCTGGTCTGGAGGAGACGAGTGTTGGTGGACTCCATCCAGAAGCTGCTTGATTACCGTTTCGAGTGGATCCTGGCCGGGCATGGGGATCGCGTGCGGCTGCCTGTAGAAGAAATGAGGGACCAGCTGAGAGCGCTGCTCGGCCGTCGGAACCACGTTTCCGGGTCTTGAGAGCACGCTGATTCCTCGGAGTGCATATATGTGTGTCGCCGAGCCCCGACTGGGGTATTCTGCTTCGCCGAATGCGCTGGTCTTGCCGGAACGTGAGATGAAAGAGGGGAGCGGCATCGGCGTGCGGGCCAAGGGTGTTGGCAGACGGGTGGGAGGGTTTCGCAGGAGGCGATGCGCTGGCTGCGGGAATTTGTTTGGGAGGGGAGGAGCACATGACGTCACTCAGCGGGAAGGTGGCGATTGTGACCGGGGCATCGAATGGAATCGGTCGAGCGATCGCAGAGCGGTTTGCCGAGGATGGCGCACTCGTTGTGGTGAATTACGCCAAGAGCGCCGAGAAAGCGCAGCAGGTGGCGACAGGTATTCAAGCCAAAGGGGGGAAAGCGGTTGTGTTCCAAGCGGACATGAGCCGGGTTGCGGATGCGCGACGGCTGGTGCGCGAGACGGTCACACAATTCGGACGACTGGACATTCTCGTGAACAACGCCGGTAAGTTCATGCCGAAGCCGCTCATGGAGACGACCGAAGACGATTTCGACCAGGTCATTGCCTTGAATGCCAAAGGTCCCTACTTTGCCATGCAGGAAGCCGCGAACGTGCTCAAGGACGGCGGACGCATCGTGAACATCTCCACGGGTGGGACTCATTTGAGTTTTCCAGGAGCCACGGCCTATCTCGGCAGCAAAGGCGCGCTTGAACAATATACAAAGGGTCTGGCCCAAGAGCTGGCCTCACGAGGGATCACGGTGAATACCGTCTCACCGGGGTTCACGGAGACCGGGATGATGACGGAGCAGTTCAGACAGATCGGCATCCAAATGTCACCGTTCAAGCGGCTCGGTCTCCCAAACGATATTGCCGATGTGGTGGCGTTCGTCGTGAGCGAAGGGGCCCGCTGGCTGACAGGGCAGAATATCCATGCCGACGGGGGCCTTGTCCTATAAGCAAGAACCGAATGGCACGGCAGAGTGTCTCAACCGGTGATCCGCGGAGGGCACGATCGCAGGCGCGCGCACGGAGTAATTTTCGGGAACAGCCGGTCGGCCATCACGATGGTCGGTGTGAAACGCTTGATCGATCCGGACATGCCAGTGGGTCTGTGAAACGGACGAGATCCTCTCTGCCTGATCGAACCCCGCAACACACCGATATCATCCTGTGACGAAAAATCTGCTCAGCTGGATCGATCGTACTCTCCTGTCGTTGGGGCGCGAGATGCGCCTCTCTTACCTGCCGCCGCTGATGGTCTACATGGCGTACGGCATTTCAGGTCTTACCGGCATTGTCGGTACCTTCTTCGTCAAAGACTACTTGGGCCTTTCGGCTTCGTTCCTCGCCGCCCTCGGATTCTGGGCCGGCATTCCTTGGGCACTGAAGATGCCCATCGGCCACATGGTCGATCTCCTGTGGCGCTGGAAGAGTTGGCTGGTAGGACTGGGAGCGATGCTTCTGGCCGCCAGTCTCGGCATCATGGCGGCATTGATTGGGAACCGGGAGGCAATGACCGCCATGCTGTCGGCCGAGGTGTGGTTTATTCTCAGCACGCTGCTCGCACCGATCGGTTATGTGATTCAGGATGCGGTCGCCGACGCGATGACGGTCGAGGCGGTGCCTCGCGTAGATGAACATGGCCGGCTATTCGACGAACCGACGCGCAAGCTCATGCATACCACCATGCAGACGCTGGGCCGCGTGGCGATTGTCGGTGGCGGGATCTTGGTGGCGGTGATCAATGTGTACGTCTTCACGGGCGTGGAGGGACTTCCACAAGCAGAGATCGCCCGCCTTTACAAGCAGGTCTATCTGATGGCGCTGGTGATCCCATTCGTCTCAGTTCTCGGTGTCGGGGTGGCCTGGATGCTGCGACGGCAACAGAAAAGTCGCCTCATGCGACAAGGGTTTTCCGATGAGCAAGTCGGGCAGATGACCGATATGCGCAGTGATTCGAGCGAACCGGCAAAGCCGAATTGGTGGATTCTTGGCGGGAGTCTCGCCTTCGTATTCTTCACTGTGACGGTCGGGTTCGGCGGCTTTACGTATAGCCAGGAGATTGTTTTCTCCGGCTCAATGGCAATCGTCCTGTTCTTGATGGCCAAGCTTGTTCGGGAGCTTGAGCCCGATAAACGGTTCACGCTGGTCGGCACAGCGGTCGTCATCTTTATCTTTCGGGCGATCCCAGGGACCGGGCCTGGAACCACCTGGTGGATGATCGACCACCTGAAGTTCGATCAGCAGTTCCTCTCTGTTCTTTCTCTGATCGGCAGTACGTTGACCTTGGCAGGCATGTTCATCTTTCGGAGGTTCATGGCCGAACGATCGATCGCCTATGTAGTGGGATTTCTCACCGTCGCCGGGACGATTCTCGCGCTCCCGATCATCAGCATGTTTTACGGGTTGCACGAATGGACGGCGGGGATGACCGGCGGGATCGTGGATGCCCGATTCATTGCGTTGATCGATACGGCGCTCGAGTCTCCGCTCGGTCAGATTTCCATGATTCCCATGCTGGCTTGGATTGCCAACTCCGCACCCGCCAACTTGAAAGCCACCTTCTTTGCCGTGATGGCGTCGTTCACAAATCTCGCCCTCTCATTGAGCCAACTCGGCACGAAGTATCTCAATGAAATGTTCATCGTTACCCGCGAAGTTCGCGATCAGGTTTCCGGTGCCGTCCAAACGCCGGCCGACTACGGCCAGCTCGGCCCGCTCCTCATCGCCCAAGTGTTTCTGGGCCTCGCGCTGCCCTTCGCGGCGATCGCCTTCGCGAAAATCACGCACTTCAAAAGTGCGTAGCAGGATGTTGAAAAGCGGCGCCGACTGCGTTCTCGCGTCGCTCAAACGCCGCAAGTTCATGTAGCTCTGCCACTGCCCGCAAATTCTAACCCCTCCCTAGCATCCCCTTGACCTATGCTGCATGCGGTGAATAGAGATTACAGCACGCCTACGGTCTCGGTGGGGCACTATCGCTGGCAGTATGGCCTACGTGCCGGATCATAGCCGTGACGGGGGGGCTGGTGTTCTCTGCGCGGATGACGATACTTGGGTTGCGGCTGGCAAACACACGGAACACTTCGTCGGCAAATCCTTGCCCCACGGATCGAACGTCGCGAAAGTCCAGAACGATTTCTCGGAACTTCTCCAAGTTCGCCAAGAGACGTCGTGCCTCTGATCGGGAGACATAATCGGCTTGCAGCAGCTTGACCAAAACTCTGGTCTTTTGGAACTGGAAATCGTATTGCTCTGGAGCAAACTCGCCAAACACTTCTTCAATCGTCTGCCGGGCACTGCGTTGAAGGGAAAAGCGTGCGAGAGTCCCATCAGAAAAACGCGGCTGGGAGACGAACACGTCCTGCTTAGCCCGCTTCCATTCAATCTGGATACGGTGAGACTTCAACGCGAAGTCGTCGCCGATCCGTGAGGTGAAAAAAATTCCTTCACCTGTATGGGCCTCAGGCATGGTCGTGGTTCTGCCTTTGAGAAGTTCGATCAGGGCCGCTTCCTCGTCAGGTAGTTTCAGCTTCGTCGCGATAGAGTGAAAAACACCAATGCCATGGTCGCGGATTTCAAAGGACGAGCGAGCTGGTCCTAAAGTAACTCGAATGGCGCATCGGTCCGACTGGGAATGCTCAATGGCATTATTGAGCATTTCTGTAAACGCATAGCGCATGATGGCCAGTACGTTAGGACGTAGCGCCCTTTTGAGCTGAAGGCGCGTTTCCACCTCATCCCAGACGCGATCTTCATTGCAGCCACGTGTGGCAAGAGAACGAGCCAGTATGGCAGGTTGGGCCGCTCGGCTCGCCAGCATGTAACTAGCCCCTCGGGTCGTACCTGATCGCACCACTTTCCCGGCTGTGAGTAAACTGCGAAGGTGAAGGCTCATTGCTTGCCGGCTGAGCTTGAGATGGGCTCGCAGCTTTCCGCCTGTTGCTGATTGGTGTTTCGAGAGAAACGCGATGATTTTTGCCTTGGTGTCCACGAAATGACGGTGGCATATTGTCAACGTATTGTCAACTATATCAATTTCATATTGTCAATCATCTGAAAGGGGAAGGGTGGCTGGCTTGAGAAATCGTGGATTTTGTAACCCTATTGGTGCTGGCTTCCTCTTGACCTATGCGGTAGCATGAGTACCTGGCAAGTGCGTTGCTCATGGAGCGTATCTCGCAGGAAGAGATGATGGTTTGCACTTCACGAACGACGCTTCACGAATCACGTTCACCAAGAAAGGGGGCGACCGGTTTCGACGGGGATACTGATACCATCGGTGCATGTCGAGCTCTCGGGGACTCGTTAAACTCCGGGAAAATGCAACTGCCAATCAAGAACTGGCACTCGCAGCTTAACCAGCTGTGACGTTGTTCCATCTGAGGCCCGCGGGGATGGAATGGCGCGATGCAGCGGGCTGGTCCAAAGCTGGTGCTCAGCGGCAGCGGACGAGAACTTCCTGGGCTAGCGGCTATTCTAAGCCAGCCGATGGGCGTGGGTGGCTGCGAAACTTAAACTATCGGCTACACATGTAGATCTGATGCGTTGACGATCTTCGGACAGGGGTTCAACTCCCCTCGCCTCCACCAAACAGAGCTCGCTCGACCCCGCGCCTCAAATGTGCGCGGGGATATTTCACGACCTCCAGTGAATATGATCGAGCTAGCGCGTACCGGCGGCTCTTCAGGCGAAGCCTCTCATCCTTGACGCCGCCGGATAAACGCCTCCAGTTTCTGCGCTCGCGTCGTACCGCACTTCGTGCGTTCCGCCCGCACTTTATCGCTTGATCGGGATTGATGCGGGCGGAGCCGGTGCTTCGATCAACCGATCCCGCGTCCCTCCATGGGTGGACAGTGACGGAAGAGTGGACAGACTCTCACTCGCCCGGCTGCATCTTGGATTCTTCTCTTCCGATCAGAAGATCGTAGGGGGCGAAATCGTCGCTCAACTCAACTCCTGCCGGCCAAGGCTCAGCCCGACGAGAGTTCAGCAGCGCGATCGCTTCTATCGGCAATTGCCGGTTCATCGCCATCTCCGTCACTTTCGCGACCATGTGACTAGGGAGTCCCGTTTCGATCGGATGGCCGCCGAAGAAAATCAGATTCTCGGCTTTCATCTGGCCAGTCTTCCACGGACCTTTCACGGCAAATGTTTCAAGGGCCGGGAAGGCTCGTCTCATGGTTTGTACCACCGCCGCTGCCCGATCCATATCCCCTCCCGTGCCAGACGATGCCAGGTTGACCGCAACCACCCCATCGGGATTCAAGTGCGCGCGCACGGTCGAAAAAAACTCCACGGTTGTCAGATGGAAGGGGATCATGTGCCGCGCGAACGCATCGACCCAAATCACATCGTAGGTTCGATCCGTCCCATTCAGAAAAGCCCGTCCATCCTTCACCGATACATGATGGTTGGCGGGCGGGTGATAGTCGAAATATTCTTCCGCCATGCGTACGACGGTCGGATCAAACTCCACCACGTCGAGCTCAAGTGCAGGCCAATGGTGTGCCAGCCATTTTGCCAGTGATCCGCCGCCATGCCCGAGAATGAGCCCGCGCTTCGGCTCGGATGCCAACGCCAGAGACGCCACCATCACCTGGCTGTAGGGGAGAAAGAGCGAGATGGGATCGGATTTCCACATCACGGCATGAAAGGTTCGGTCCAGCACGAGATAGCGAAAGAGTTGATCGTCACGAATTCGGACCTGCTGATAGGGGCTGTCCTCCTGGTACACCGGTGCGCTCAATCGCTGGATCGGATGCAGCGCGAACGTTCCCAATGCTGCGGAACACGCGAGGACCACGAACAAGCCCGGTGGGCGGGCCGGTATTCCTTTCACAAACCACAAAAGACCGAGCCCAAGTTGAATGCCACCCAGCCATGCCATCAACGACTGGCTGCCGATCCACGAGAGGAGAAAAAATGCGGTTCCCCAGGTTCCCACCAAACTGCCGACAGTCGAAAGCGCAATCATGCGCCCCGTGTGGCGACCGAGATGATCCATGTCTGCCACTGCCAGGCGCAACATCGCCGGCAGCACGCCGCTCAACCCAAACGCAGGAGGCGCAAGGAGCAGGGTGGCTGCGAGGCACGGCCCCCATCGAGGATCCTGCACGAGCTGCTCAACCTGGAACAGGACGGGCTGGTTGATCCAGGCAACAAGAAAGGTCCAGCCACCTGAAAAGAGCAACAGGCCGGCCAGGACCGCTCCACCGGAATAGCGATCCGAAATCCACCCACCAAACGCATATCCGCTGCTCATTGCAGCCAGGATCACTCCGATCAGCGCACCCCAGACAAACAACGAATTTCCGAACACGGGCGCAAGCAGACGACTGCCGAGAATCTCCAACGCCATCACCGCGGCACCCGTGACAAGGGCGGTGAAAAGCAAGAACCCGCGAGCGATTCGTGGAGATTCGATAGTCATTGACTGGACGGAAGGATTCGAGATCTTGGGAACAGAACCGCACATGTCTTTGTGCTCTTCATAGACTCGAAAAGGCGTCGGATTCTACTCAGCTGGTTTTCCAAGAGTCAACGAAACAACCTGGTAGCTCATCGTTCAGCCGATCAGACACGACAATTCGTTGCTCGCACCAACCCGCATTGCTATACTTCCCCAAGCCATCATCCACTCTAGGGGGAGCCGCTCATGCACATCAGTGTTATTGGAACCGGCTACGTCGGACTTGTCACGGGGGCTTGCTTTGCCGAATTTGGCGTGAATGTGACCTGTATGGACAACGACGCCGGAAGAATCGGGAAGCTCGAAAGAGGTGACGTCCCTTTTTTTGAACCGGGGATTGCGGAACTCGTCGCCAAGGGAGTCAAAGAAGGCCGGCTGAGCTTTACCACGGACATCGCCAAAGCCGTTGACAAGGCCCTGGTGATTTTCATTGCCGTGGGCACACCCCCAAGTGAAGACGGGTCCGCTGATCTTTCGTTTGTGGAAGAGGTGGGACGAGGTATTGCGCGGCATATGACCGGCTACAAAGTTATCGTGACGAAGTCCACCGTGCCCGTAGGAACGGGAGAAAAAATTCGGGAGGTCGTCAAGAAGACCCAGAAAACAGCCATTCGATTTGATGTTGTCTCCAATCCTGAATTTCTCCGAGAGGGTTCGGCGATCGAGGACTTCATGCGCCCCAACCGCGTGGTCATCGGTGCGGACAGCGACCAAGCCGTTGCCATTATGAAAGACCTCTATCGTCCCCTCTACCTCATCGAGACGCCGATTGTCGTCACGGACGTCCCGACGGCCGAGCTTATCAAGTATGCCTCGAATGCATTTCTGGCCACCAAGATTTCGTTTATCAATGAGATCGCCAATCTCTGCGAGGGTGTCGGCGCCGATGTGCAGCTGGTGGCTAAAGGCATGGGGCTCGACCATCGAATCGGATCAAAATTTCTTCATGCAGGACCCGGATTCGGCGGATCGTGTTTTCCGAAAGACTTGGCCGCCCTCATTCAGACAGGCGAGCGCCATGGCCATCCCATGCAGATCGCGTCAGCCGCTTCGCGGGTGAATGACGTTCAGCGGAAGCAAATGATTGCGAAGATTCGCGAGGCTGTTGGAGGCCTGAAAGGGAAAACCTTGGGTGTGCTGGGCCTCTCGTTCAAACCCAATACAAACGATCTCAGAGAAGCGCCGGCGCTCGCGATCGGCCAGGAACTCCTGGCCGAAGGTGCGACCATCCGCGCGTACGACCCGGAGGCCCTGGAGGAAGCCTGTCAAATACTGCCCGGGCTACAGCCCTGCCGAGATGCCTATCACGCGGCTGAAGGAGCCGATGCCCTCATCATTATGACGGAGTGGAATCTGTTTCGTAACTTGGACTTCGAAAAGCTTAAGAGCGTGATGCGCGATCCCGTTCTACTCGATCTTCGAAACGTCTACGATCCTGAACGGGTCACCGCTGCCGGATTCACACACGTATCCGTGGGGCGTCCTGTGCAAAGCCCCTTGAACACTCGTTAAAGAAGTCTAGGTCAGCCTCGGCAATTCTGATTTTGTGTCGTCTTTCGTTTTCGGCTTATACCCCATCCGGTCCAAGACCTTCATGATTCGGGTTTTCAACCGATCATCGGCGTCGGTCAAGGCCGTCGCCAGAGGTTCGACGGCCGGTTTGCCGATCTTCCGGATAATTTCCGTCGCCGATTGACGGATCTCATCTTCTTCCGATACCAGCAATGGAATAAGGGACGGCACGGAGAAACCGCCGAGCTTGATCAAGGCATCATAGGCGCGTTGCCGCACATCCCCGACGTCGTCGAGCAAGGCTCCCACCAACGGATCCACAGCCCGCTGATCTTTGAGCTCCCCCAATACCTCCGCCGCATACTTGCGATTCAGCCAGTGCGGATCCTTGAGGTCCAGCAACATGGCGTCAGCTTTGGCTGCGTTCGGGTCTTTGGCGCGAATCCTGAAACTCTTGGCAACGCGCTTTCCGCCTTCTTCGACGACGCGGATGGTCGCGCCGTCTCCGACCTTGAGTTTCTTGAGATCCTCAAGGGCGTCCTCCGCCACTTCCAACACAACCGTCTTGCCGTCGTAGGCCAGGAGTTCGACCTCGAGCTGCTTGGTCTCCGGATTCACCGCCACCACCCGTTCGGTCACCAGATTGAATCCATCCTTCTTGTCTCCGCCCTTGAGACCGATCTGAATCAATTTCGCCGGAGCTTCATCTGCCATGCCAAGTATCCTTTAGGTGAGGTGAATGGTTATGGTTTCGACTTCCACCCGAGACTGGCCAATACGCCCTCGACTGTTTCCTGCACCATCGTATTCTCATCTTCCAGCAGCGGCAGCAACGGCTGAATCGCCTCTTTCGCGCCGAGCCGAGCGAGCGATTCGGCCGCGTTGCGTCGTACGAGCCAGTCTTCATCTTTCAGCGATTTGATCAGCGGGTCGATCCCGCGTGGATCACCGATCTTTCCCAACGCCTCCGCTGCGTGACGGCGTACCATCCAATTGTTGCCCAAGAGTCCGTCAATCAGCGCCTCGACCGCCCGGACGTCGCCGATCTTTTTGAGTACGCGCGCGACATCTTCCCGCAGGGTGCTGTCCGCGAGCGCCTCGATCAATCCGGGAACCGCGCGCGGATCGCCGATCCGCTCCAACGCCCAGACGGCCGCCGTCCGCACGGCCCCATCCTTGTCCTTCAGCGCCTTGACCAGCGGATCGACCGCGCGTGGATCTTTGAGCTTCCCGAGCGCCGACGCCGCCTGTTCCCGAATCGCCCACTCATCATCCTGCATCGCCGTGAGCATCGGCCCGACAACCGATGGCCCGATCCGAACCGCCGCGCTGGTCGCAGCTTCCCGAATCACCACATCTTCGTCGGCCATCAACCCGATCAAGCGGGGAATCGCATCCGCGCCCGTCTGGCCGAGACTCGCGATCGCATGGTCACGCAAGGCGTCATTCTCATCACGCAATGCCGAAATGAGCTGATCAATCCGATCGGATTCCGTCTCGTTACTCATCCTCGTTCGTCCCTTCCTGCCCGACGACTTCCGCGCCGGCTAAGGCCTCGAGTTTATCAGCGATCAGGCCCGCATTGTAGGCCACCAATCCATCGCGATCCGTCCTCAGTCGATCAAAGAGCTCTTTGTGCGGGCGTAACACCTCCACATCCTTGATTTTGGCGAGCGCCTCCATGGCGTAGACACGAAGGGGCCGGATCGGGATCGCTTGCAGATACAGCTGGGTCGGACGGGCGTCGCCGATCAATCCCAAGGCTTTGATCGCCAATTCTTTCACACCTGTGTCCTTGTCACACTCAAGCCGCTTCATCAATGGCTCCACCGCCCGCACATCTGCAATCTTTCCCAGCAAGTCTGCCGCCGCCTCACGCACCAGCCAGTCGTCGTCCTCAAGGTATTCCATTAAGATCTCGACACTCGGCCGCCCGATGCCTAGGAGATTGATGACGGTCGACATCCGGGCTTCTTCTCGCTCGCTCGCTCCCTCGACCGCACGAAGCGCATCGAACATACTGTCGATTCGCTCACGAATTGCCCCGAGCTTTTTCAACGTCCCAACAGCGATATCGCGAACCGCCGGCCGGCCCATCGCATCGATGAAGGCATCGATCGAACGCGGATCCAACAGCTGATCGAGCATGGTCGCTGCCGTCACCTGTGCGTCCGGATCAGGATGCTTCAGCATCTCACAGAGGGGGATCACCGCAGTCGGAATGGCTCCGACCAGATGCGTCATCAGCTGCCTGGCCTCCCTTTCTTGGTTCTTGGGAAGCAACGCGACCAGCGCCGCGGCGGTGTCTATATCGAGTACCCCAGCCATCTGCTCCAACGCCGTCGCACCGGCCTTGCGCACCGCTGCGTCCTCGTCTTCGAGCAGGCCGACGAGGGCCACTCCTGCCTGCGGATCTTTCATCCGGGCCAACATCGCTGCGGCTTCTTTCTTCAAGTCGGTCGTCCCGGAGCGAAGCGCCTCGGTCAGCGCCTGCACCGCCCGCGGCCCACCAGCCACACAGGCTGCGGTGGCCCGCATCCGGCGCCAATCCTCTTCGTGGATCAGCTCGGCAACCAGTGTCTCAATCGTTTGCTTGGGCATGGGGTGCGACAAGATCACAGTAAAGGGGTAAACAGTAAGAAATCCGGAGAGCGCGATTGTTGCTTTCGTTCATGTTGCCGCTCTGCCGGTTCCTGTTATCTTCATATTCTGCCCGGCCTCCATCCCACCTGCGCCAGCGTCTCCTTCACATGATACCGCACGTTTTCATCACGCGGTCCGGTCAACAAAGGCAGGAGCAACGGGATCGCTTTGGACCCGAACCGTGCCAAGGCCGCCGCTGCGTCCGTTCTTGTGAACGTGGGCTCAAGCGCCGCCACCAGCGTGGGAAGAGCTGATTCGTCGCCGATCGCGCCCAGCGCTCGTACCGCGGCGGCTTGGGTGAGGACTTCCTCATTCCACTGTTCCCCGCAGCCCGCGACGGTACGCGTCACGTTCGGCGGATTCACCCCGCGCACAACCTTGATCAAGACGGGCACGGCCCGGCGATCTCCGATGCGACCGAGTGCTTCAACTGCCAGCGTTCGCAACCCCGGTTCGTTCATGGCGGTGAACAAGAATTCGACGGCCTGCGGATCCCCGATGTCTCCCAACGCTCGAATTGCATCTTCGCGAACGGCAGAATCCCCATCATTGAAGAGCGCGGAGAGCAGCGGCTCCACCGCTTTCGGAGATTTCGTTTTCCCCAACGATTCCACGGCATGCAGACGAACCAGCCAGTCTTGGTGCGTCAACGTGTGCAACAACGCAGGGATCGCGGCTTCACCGATCGCCGCCAGCGCCGAGGAGGCTTCTTCTCGAACCGCTTTCACGTGATCCTGCAGGAGCGGGAGCAAGGACTGAATCGATCCGGGATCCTTGATGCGTCCCATCGCTCTTGCCGCATACATACGCACGATCCAATCCGAACTGCGCAGGGCTCGCGCAAGCGGATCAAGCACGCGAGCGTCCGCGATCGACGCCAACACTGTCGACGCGGCTTCCTGCACCGACAGTTCAGGATCGGTAAGGCAGGCCCCTAAGGCAACCACGGATGGCTCTCCGATGGACGTCAGTGCCCCGATTGCCGCCTCCCGCACGGACCGATCTCGGTCCCGGAGGCTCGACGTCAATGGACCGACTGCTCGAGGATCTTTCAGGCCGCCCAACAGGATGGCGGCTTCTTCTCGAATTGCCCAGTCCTCATCTCTGAGGGCGGCAATCTGCTCTGCAACCGGGTCTCCCACTCGAACCCTCCTGAATTGAGCCAGTGACCCTAACACAGGGTTTTTCGCAGGGTCAACGAAGGGAAAGCGTGGGTATCCCTCTGGAAACTCAACTCCAAAGAGCGCAATATAAGATGCTCATTACCATGCCGTTTATAAATCGGAGGCCATCATGACTCACCGTGAACGTACTTTGCCACTGGGCCGATCATTGCGCGTTGGAGCCCTGGTGGCCGCGCTCTTCTTGGTCGTACCCGCTGCACAGGCCTATGAGGTCTGGCTCGCCGACCAGTCCGATACCGGGAAAGAGAGCGGGGGATTCCTGTACATTTACGACGGCGCCCAGCTGGCCGCCAATCCCTCATCGACCAAACCGGCTCAGACGATCGACTTTGCAGGCGCAATCGGCAAATTCTGTGAAGAGGCGACGAAGAAAGCTGTCCGCCGCCCTCACATGCTTTTCTTCAACGCCAGTCAAGATCATGTTCTGATCTCGTTTCTGAGCGGTCATGTCCTGTTTATGGATGCGGCGACGAAGAAGCCGGAGGCATGCCTGTCGATGGGAAAGAACGTCCATGCCGCCTGGCCGACACCAAATCAGAAGATGGCGATCGCTGCGAATATCGCCGAAAAGAAATTCATTCGCATCTGGACGGACTATGCCGCCCACAAGTACAGCTTCGATCCCGACAGGGATGTCCTCAACTTGGCCGCACTGGAAGGCGGAGAACGCCCGGACACCTCGCCGATCTGCCCGATTACCGAATCCTCCAGCCAGTACGCATTCGTCACACTCCGCGGGGGAGGACTCCTGGTTGTGGACGTGACCACAACGCCGCTCAAGGTCGTGGCCACCCTGGACAATAATCAGATTCACCCGGCCGGTTGCGGCGGGATTGAATCCGGCGGCACGATGTACATCAACTCCGGCGGTGGCTGGCCGATTGCACCGTTGTCGTATGACGTGTATGCGCTCGACATCTCGAATTTGCCCCAATCACTCTCAGTCAAGCTCGTCTCGCAACGCGATGACAAGTTTGCCGATTCTCACGGGATGGCGTCCGTTGGGCGCTACGTGTGGAACGCTGACCGAGCCGGGAACAACATCGAGATTATCGACACAGTGAGCAATCTGAGCGTCGGTTCGGTGGATCTGGTGACAGGCGCCAACGCGGATCCTGCCCCGGATTTGATGGATGTGGCGCCCGATGGCCAGTATGTCTTCGTCGGTCTGCGCGGGCCGAACCCATTGACCGGCAATGACAAGAATGCGAACAACGCCAAGGGCACGATCCCAGGCGTGGGAGTGATTCATGTGGATGCAGGCGGGAAAGTCGGCCACTACAAGGGCCAAGCTGCCATTACGAACATGAAGGACGGAGCGGAAACCGCCGACACGCATGGAATTGCAGTAAGGAAGTAAAAACAGGACTTTCCAGAAGGCTGGCCAAAAGGGCGGCCCGCAAGGCGCAGGGAGGGAAGCGACGAGAACAACGCTGAGGGCCTGTTTCAACAGCCTGCCAGCAGGCTGTTGAAACACTATTCTGGCGGTCCGAGCGCAAGATTTGTCGATGGGTACTGATAGGAAACAAGCACCGGCAGGGTGGTCAAAAAGTTCGTCCAGCAAGGCCGCAACGAGTGAAGGGCCGAGGCGTACCCTCGGGGTACGGTGAGGGTCTGAACGATGCGAGAACGAAGCTGGCGAGCTTTTTCAACACCCTGCTAACTGGACTTGGCCATGTCGCCGGAAGGCCCAAACCGTCCCGTATCCCCCAACGGCCGATCGACGCGGAGATTGTCTGACTGGCTGGAGCTGATATCGACTTCTTCGGCAGGGGGCGACCAACCGAGCTTCTCCAAGGTTTCGAGTGCAATCAGCCGAAGCGCATCTTTGGCGGTCAGCCGGACCGATGCGTAGGAAAGCACCCGCTCTTTTTCAGCTTCAACCTCGGAGGCTTTGGGATCGTAGAGAAAGGCGATCAAGGGCTCGATGGCCGTGTCACCGATCACCGCCAGCGCCGCCGCCGCCTTTTCCCGCAACACGCCGTCTTTCAGCAGCATAATCAGATCCGGAATCACACGGGGGTCGCGGAACTGGCCAAGCGCCGTCGCTGCGGCTTCCTTGATGAACGCATCTTCACTCACGATGCAACCCGGAGTCGGCGAGCCTTCCTGTTTGATTCCCTTCCCCTTCAAGGCATCCAATACAGCGGGGAGGGCACGAGGGTCGCCGATCATGCCGAGCGAAGCAATGGCATGCCGCTTGACGGCTCCGTCCTTCATGGCTTCCATCAGCGCATCGATCGCTCGGGAGTCGCCGATCATGCCCAAGGCAATCGTCGCATCTTCACGAACGGCCCGATCCGGATCCTTCAGAGCGGCAACGAGCGCGTCGACCACCTTCGCATCGCGCACCCAGGACCGGCCGATTTGGTAGTCGGTCGTCATCCCGCCCAGCGCGCGCGCCGCATGGCAACGAACCACAAAGTCCTTGTCCCTGAGGCTTTCCATGAGCGGATCAACGGACGGTTGGCCGATGTACACAAGTGCCGTGCCTGCGGTTTCGCGCACGATTTTGGAGGAATCCCGGAAGAGCTTGATCAATGCCGGAACGGCCTTCGGATCACCGATTTTGCCGAGGGCTTCCGCCGCCGCGCTCTTGACTGCGCCGTCGCGGTCGCGACAGGCGATGATCAGTGCATCGACGGCCTTCGCATCTTTGATCTCCCCCGCGGTCTTGGCGGCATGCTCACGCACGCGCCATCGCTCATCTTTCAACGCCGCGATCAGGCGGTCCAGCACCACCGGTCCCATCGTTGCTGCCGCTTCGACCGCCTGATTCCGAACTTCCATGATGGAATCGTTGAACAGCACAACGAGGGCTTCGACGGCCTTTGGACCGCCGATTTTCGCCACGCCGCCGCCGGCGTAGGCGCGTACCGACCAGAAATCATCACTGCAGGCGCCGACCAGCGCATCCAATGTTTTGGGATCGCCCAGATCGGCCAACGCCTTTGCCGCTTCTTCGCGTGTGGCGTCGTCGACGTCTTCCAGCGCTTCTAAAAGATCTTCAAGTCCGTGAGCCATCGTTATGGTTGCTGCTCATAATAAGGGTCTCGTTCGCCCCCGTAGGGGTACATGCGTTTGCAACGCACGACGAGGGTTTGGCTCCCCCGTCCCTCAATACATTGATCCAATGACGTGGCAAACTCCAATTTCCCTTCGAGGTTGACTACGAAGGGAAAATCGAAGGTGAACCCGATGAACTTGTACTTCCCCGGCTTCAGCGAGAGTTCCCGACGCTCTGACGTCTTCGGAGCATCGAGTGAATTGAGGTCTGAGTTGTAGATCGACGGCGTCACTCCCGGCACCTGCCACCACGAAGGAGGAACCAGCGTCGTGGCATCGATGGTGATGGTGTGTTCTTTGAGATGGGCCGGCGGCGGCCCGGCAAGCCCTGCTTCGGTGAAGGCTGCCGCCATCAGCCCGACCATCAATCCGCTGCATCCCGAGTGTCTGTGCCGTATCAAAAAATCACGGAGCATGATTCGTCATTATTTCTTGGCGGGCGGCGCGGGTGAGTCGGCCGCAGCTGTCTGGAAGATTTCTTCCACGGCCTTGCTATCCCATTCGGTATGTGTCTCAAGTCCAAGGATTCGCATCACCGTCGCCCCGGTGTCGATGATCGAGACCGGCTGATGAATGACCTGGCCGTGCTTGATCCCGACGCCTGAGACGATCCATGGGACAACCGGTGAATCGGTCGTCGGAGCGTCGGCTCCTGGGTCGGTTCCCTGCGCGCTGAGGGCTGTGACGACCACTGTCGTGCGGTCCGAGAGCGTGTATTCCCTGAACAGAGCCAGCACGGCCTTCATCGCCGCATCAACCGCCCGCAGCGCCTCACGATACTCCTTGGAGTTCCAGCCATGCGCCACTCCGGCCCGGCCGGCCTCCGGAAGATGGACAACCAACAAGTGCGGCACAGAAAGAATCGCATGCCCATACCCATGGCCGCTCACCGCTTTCTTAAAATATTGCTGAATGTAGGCCACGATCTTGTTGGGATCACATTCAGGCCGCAACGCCCCGCACAGTTGATAGTCGGTATAGGGCTCAGGCCTCGCGAGTTGGTACAGCGACTCATCCATATAGAAGATGGCGCTGTCACGGCCCCCGCTCAAATCGAGATAATCGAACAGACTGGGGGAGCGAGGATAGCCTCGGCTGAATTCAAAGAAGTTCCAGTTGATACCGTGCTTTTCCACCGGCAGGCCGGTGATCAAAGATGCCATGGTCGGGAGCCGGAGCGCCGGCTTCACCCCGGTCGCGGACCACGTCACCGCCCCCTCCTTAACCAGCTTGCTCAGGCTCGGCATCGTGCCGCCCTTGAGCGAGTCCTGGCCAAAGCCCTCCAGAACAAAGAGGATCACATGTTCGGGTGGAGAGGCAGGGGCTGTGGTTTCCCCTCCGGGTGCCGGAGCAGCCAGAACAGAGAATCCAACGGCGGTTTCAAGCAGAACGGTCAAAAGACCGACAATGATTGTGCGAGGATGCCAGGAGGTGCTTACCATAGGAAATTCACAGGAAATTCGCGCTTGGTGCTCCAAATACGTGTGTGAGGTACCCTAGCACGCGTATTTTCTGGAAGGCAAGGCGCGCTGGCGATCCGGCTGGAACGCTGGCTAAACGGGTTTCCCGGTGCTATGCTGAAACCGTCCGATCGTTCAGGGTTGCTATCACCTAACGTGGTTTCGGTGCGTTAGTCCTCTTAGAAGAGCGGGGAAGCGATGCCCGGTCGGTCAGATCAACAACCGGTGACTCCGGACTTCCAATCCCTTCCACAGCTCGTTCTCCGGTCCTTCTTGCCTGTCCTCACGGCAGCTCTCGTCGCCACATCCCCAGCGCTGGCCGAAGTCCGGGTCGTGAACGCCCAGGGTGAGCATCGGATGGGAGACCGAGACACGCGGGAGGATGCGATCCGGCTCGCCACCGAATCAGCCAAACGAAACGCGCTCGAACAGGTCGCCACCTACCTGGAAAGTGTCACAGTCGTAGACGGGATGGACGTCACCAAAGACGAGATCCGCACCTACACGGCCGGACTGGTGCTTGTGCTCGACCAGCAGACGAATATGACACTCGACGGCGAGACGATTGTCGTAACAGTCGATCTTGTGGCACAGATCGATACGGAAGAAGCCGGTCGGGCGATCGCGGCGCTTCGGGACAATGAAGACGCGCGCGTGCAACTGGCGGCAATGAAACAGGAGAATGAACAGCTGCAGCAGGAACTCGACGCCGCGAATCAAGCCTTGGCCAATGCGTCAACTCCGGATCAAGCGCAGCAGGCAGCCCAGCAACGGCAAGAAATTCTCAATCGCGTCCAGTCCAACGCAATGGTCTCACAAGCCTGGACGGATTGGGTGCTGGTCGCACCGGTCGTCTATTCGTATCCCGGGGTCGGAATTATCCAGACTCACGCGCTCCTCAATGCCGCGCGAGGTCTCTACCCGGCGAGTCCGCATGTCGTGGTTGCGCAACAAGTGATCACCATCCGGCAACCACCGGTGCCGCCGCAACCGCCGGCGCCACCGGCGCCTGGAAGTTCGCCACGCCGGATGCCGGGCTATGAAATCGCCCCCCATCCGGGATCACATGGCATCCCACGCACATTGAACGAAATTACTCACAGAACGCCGACAGCGCCGTCTCAAATTGGCAATCAACCATATGCCCACGAAGGACCGGGATCTCGCAACCTGACGGATGTCCATCAACTGAACCCCTTCCTGCCTCCTTCGTTCGGGCCGCCGCAACAGTCCCGGTCCACAACACGCATGCAGCGGTTCCTGGATCAGGGTAATGGGATTGGGCGGTCTCCTGGCTCTGGTTTTCGTCCGTCGACTCCGGAATCTGCACCACACGAGGGTTTAGGTAGACAACCACCTGCGGCCAGACGGTTTCCGCCGATGTTCAATCAGAACCGTCCGCCGACGATGCAGCAGGTACCGCGTACTCCATTTCAGATGGCGCCCCGCTCATATGGAGGCGGAGGTCGCCATGGCGGAGGCGGTGGACCAAGTGAAGGGGGAGGCCGAGGGGGTGGGAATGGAGGGAGCCGTGGAGGAGGGCGGGGGAGGTAAGCGGTGAAGAACGGGATCTGGAATATCCTCCTTGCGGTCAGCGTATGGAGTGGCGCGGGGCTGCCGCTCATGCCGACGCATGCAGATGAAACAGGCGACGTCAGGATGCACGCCGAACATTCCTTCGATCAGCTCAAGCACCATCAAGACCGAAACGAAGCGGGCAAAACTTCCGGCGTTATCCGGCAAACAGCCGAAACACGCAGCAGCGTGTATTCTTCAGACCAATATTGGATCGGCAAAGGTCAGGGCGATTTGGTCAAAGGCAAGGTCGTCTGTCAGCGTGTGTCGGAGCTTTCAGCCCGCACTGATTTGGCCAAGCAGATTCGTGTAATGGTGAAAGAACACATGGTCGATCGGGTGCGCGAGCGGAGTGGCCGCGAGACCGAACAGGACATTGAGTTGACCCGTGAGGAGATCGTGCAGGAACACTTGCTGGGCGTGAAAATCATCGATCGCCAGATCGACGAAGAAAAGAAGGTCTGTACCGCTACCGCAGTCATGCTCAAGACCCCCATACCGCCGAAACAGGCAATCGACATCGCTCCTTCCTCCACCAGATAGAACGCGGTGCCATTCGTCCTCCCCTTGTCCCGAACCCTTCACGATTGCACTTCTACCACGACGTGCGGTAGATACGTCCTCCCATGCCGCACGAGAATAACTTCCTGCACGACGAACTCTCACGGAAGAGCCCCGGTGAGCGACTCGCCACAGCGGAGCTGACATCCGGCGCGCAGCCTGAGTCTCCGGCCTGGTTCGACGCAATGGCCCAGTGCGGGAACACCCTCGCTCAGGCGGGTATCCGGGCCATTGTCTTGCTCCATGGATCGATCCATGGGAGTGATGTCTTCGGCATCCAGCGGTTGGATGAAGTGGGCGGGCTCAAGCGCGGCTACTCCCGCGGTGTCTCCGGCGTTGATGCGCTGCTTGCCGCCATGCGCGAAGGTGAAAACGGCATCCCCTCTCTTTCGGGTGGACTCACGCCGCCGCTTGCGAACGATGACGCCACGAAAACACTGCTCGACGATCAGCTGGCCGACGCCGGCAATTTTCCAGGCACCTACGTTGAGTTGTTTCAACAAGCACTCAACAAGACGCTTGCCCGACCGATCGTGTGCACTCGCATGCTGTGGCCGTCTGAACACTACCATCTCGGGCGCGCGATGGCCGCCGTTCGCGTGCTCGATGATCTGCGAACGCTCTGCGCGAGGCAAAAGCTCGGCAAGGGAGACAGAATTCTGGTGCTCGCCCATGGGCAAGCCGGGTTGGTTCTCGCGCTGGCGTCGAATCTGCTCTGTCCCAGCCCGATCACCGGCAGACCGAAACTTCTGGGCATCCTCGAGTCCTATGCGGAACAGCACGGTCAAGCCGAATTAGCCGCCACGATTCGGCACATCGAACCTTTGCTGGCGACTCATTCATTACTGAACGGCACCAGCCTCGATGTGGTGACGATGGGCACGCCGGTGCGGTACGGGTGGGATCTCTCCGGGATGGGGAAGCTGCTCCATGTGGTGAATCATCGGAATCTCCGGACCGACGGCAAGACCTGGCTGTCCAAGATGGAGCTGCCGCAGATCACGATGGAAATGCCCATTGCCTGGGGTGGCGACTATGTCCAGGAACTTGCCGTGGCGGCGAGCGATGCGATGCCGGCAACCGACGCGGCGAAAGCGGCAAACAAAGTTGTGTGGGAAATGGTCGAACCGTACGATGGTTTTGAACGCTGGCTGGAATGCGCCCGACGAGCCGTGCGCTTCCCCAGCGAAGGCCGCTGCTTGCTGGTCGACTACAAAGATTGCACCAACTCCACCAACGTCCGTGAACACTACTACGGCCACGCGGCCTACACCCGCATGCATGCGATGTTGTTCAATACCAACGAGATCATCCGCACGCTGTATCAGCGGTAAGCATCCTTATCCTGCTCTCAGCTGAACAGCCAGCGGCTCCCACGAGAAGCCACCGGCCAGGTACGCATGGCCGATCGGGGCGATGCAGCCGGCACCGGCTGTGCCATTCAACCTCTCCAGCACCGTCACGCGGTTCTTGATGTCGGTGAAGACCGAGTCCAGCCCTTCCTTTGTTCCGCGGACCCGGTCGATGAGGAGGTTTTTTTCGAGCTTGCGCTGTTCTCCGAGCTGCCGGACGAATGAGGCCGTTTGCTTGTCGAGTTCCAGCACTGGTGCCATCGGATCCCTCTTTTCATATGATGTTCTCCAAAGCAGATGGAAACCGAAGGGAGATCAGCAAGAGCAATGCCCCTCCTAACCCAGCGCAAACCGGCTATGGATATGGGCTGAATGAAGGCGGGGACCAACGAAGGGGACAGGTTTGAACGGGTTGGGGAAAGGACATCAAGACGGTTCTATTTACGGATGATCGAGAACAAGTTCATCCCCCGACACCCCGCAGAAGCGCTTTCGACTGCTCACGCAGTTTGACCTACGCCTATGGCCGTCTCGCAAGGAATGCTGTTGCCATGCAGCCCTGCCCCTCGCCTCAGTGCCCTTGACGGCCTTTGTCAGCAGCTGCCGGACGGGACTCGAAAGGTGTCTCGACGGAAGCGACGGCAATGCGGCAGCCATTCGGTTATGCGTTTCTTCATCGCGTGATTCCGTAATACCTAATCTGCTCAGCGGCGGCGATGGTACGGGACGCAGATGGGATTGGAGCAGTGAGCCACCTTGAGATCGCCGTTGGTGGCATCGTAGTAACTGATGAGGCCCAACCCGTCGGCCCCGATCGTCACCGAGCTGTATTGCCCGATCTTGCCTGCTTGGTCTACGGTGATAGGGGTTGCGGACGTGCAGGCCGTGTCGACACAGTGGGCGACCTTGAGATTGCCGTTGGTCGCATCGTAGTAGCTGACGAGGGCTCGGCTGTCGGTGCCGATGGTCACAGCGGTAAACTGACCGACATTGTCCTCACTTGAGAGTGTTGTGCCGGTGGCTGAGGTGCAGGTCAAGTTAGAGCAGTGAGCCATCCTGAGGTCGCCGTTGGTCGCGTCGAAGTAGCTGATGAGCCCCAACCCGTCGGCGCCGATGGTCACGGAGGTGAACAGACCAATATTGCCTGTATGGTCCACGGTGGTGAGCGTAGCCGCGGTGCAGGCTGTGTCGGAGCAGTGCGCCACTTTGAGGTCGCCGTTGGTCGCGTCGAAGTAGCTGATGAGCCCCAACCCGTCGGCTCCGATCGTCACCGAGCTGTATTGACCGACGTCACCTGTCCGGTCTACGGCGGTGAGAGTTGCGGAGGTGCAGGCTGTGTCGGAGCAGTGGGCCACCTTGAGATCGCCGTTGGTGACATCGTAGTAGCTGATGAGAGCCAGGCCGTCGGTCCCGATGGTGACAGAGGTGAACTGGCCCACGTTGTCCTCGCTTTGAACGATGGTGAGGGTCGCCGCGGTGCAGGCCAAGTCGGCGCAATGCGCCACCTTGAGGTCGCCGTTCGTCGCGTCGTAGTAACTGATGAGGCCCAACCCGTCGGCCCCGATCGTCACCGAGCTGTATTGACCGACGTCACCTGTCCGGTCCAGTGTGGTGAGGGCCGCGGAGGTGCAGGCTGTGTCGGAGCAGTGAGCGACCTTGAGATCGCCGTTGGTGGCATCGTAGTAACTGATAAAGCCACGACCGTCGGTTCCCATAGTTATTGAAGACTGCGCACCGACGTTATTGGATGCACCGTCCAGGGTAGTGAGAGCCGCGGAAGTGCAGGGCAAATCAGAACAGTGCGCCACTTTGAGGTCGCCGTTCGTCGCGTCGTAGTAGCTGATGAGACCCAGGCCGTCGGTGCCGATGGTCGCGGAACTATACTGGCCCACATTGCCCTCGCTCTGAAGCGTGGTGAGGGTCGCCGCGGTACAGGCTGAGTCGGAGCAGTGAGCCACCTTCAGATCGCCGTTGGTTTCGTCGTAGTAACTGATGAGGCCCAGGCCATCGGTCCCGATGGCCACTGAGGTGAATTGACCGACATTGTCCTCGCTTTGAAGAGTGGTGCGGGTCGCGGAGGTGCAGCCTGCGTCGGAGCAGTGGACCACCTTGAGGTCGCCGTTGGTGGCATCGTAGTAACTGATGAGGGCCAAGCCATCAGCGCCCATGGTCACTGAACTGTACTGGCCAACATTGCCTGCGCGGTCCGGAGTGGTTGTGAGTGTGGGAGAGGTGCAGGCCAAATCAGGGCAGAGGGCCAGCTTGAGGATCTGGTCGGCGCTGTCATAGTAGCTGATAAGGCCTTGGCCGCCGGTAATGGTTATGGAGGTGAACTGACCGGCGTTCTCTTCGCTTTGGAGAAATGTGAGCGTCGTCAGGGTTGCGGAAGCACAGGCTGTGTCGGAGCAGTGGGCCACCTTGAGATCGCCGTTGGTGACATCGTAGTAGCTGATGAGAGCCAGGCCGTCGGTTCCAATGGTGCCAGAGGTGAACTGGCCCACGTTGTCCTCGCTTTGGACGATGGTGAGGGTCGCCGCGGTGCAGGCCAAGTCGGCGCAATGCGCCACCTTGAGGTCGCCGTTCGTCGCGTCGTAGTAACTGATGAGGCCCAACCCGTCGGCCCCGATCGTCACCGAGCTGTATTGACCGACGTCACCTGTCCGGTCCAATGTGGTGAGGGTCGCGGAGGTGCACGCGGTGTCGGAGCAGTGAGCGACCTTGAGATCGCCGTTGGTGGCATCGTAGTAACTGATGAGGGCCAGGCCATCGGTGCCGATGGTCACGGAACTGTGTTGGCCGATATCGCCTGAACCATCCAAACTGGTGATCGCGAATCCCGGACGCTCGAGAGCGGCATAGGCTGCGTCGGCATTGGAGATCAGTCCGAATCCTAGGAGCAGCCCAAGTCTCAAGACCAGGTACGTTTTTCCGGACATCCCTATCGTCCCATCTGCCACCAAGGCCAATGATCGATTGGAATTCGACGATGTCCCCCCTTCTCCTCAGCTCCCTTTCTTGAATCGCCTCACCGCTGCCCAGGCGAGCCTCACACGGAGACCTCTCGCAGCCGCTAATGGAGAGAGCCTGAGTATAGGGAAATCCACGCCTATTCTCCAGCGGGTTCCGATAACACTTGGTTCGAACTTCATGAACAGCCGGTGAAAAACTCCTTGATTGCCAGTCCGTTTGATATCACACTCGAGACAGGTTGTGGACCAATGCGATGTGTCTTCTCAACCGGCTTAGAGTCGGGCTACTCAGGGCTTCTCGACAATTGAAAGAGGATCTCCCAACCTGGAGGTGAAGACCATGAATCTCGCTAGAGTTGCCGTTGCCTTCAGCTTCGCAGTGCTGCAAAGCGCCTGCGCGACCACGAGTCTGCCACTGGAGACGATGCCAGGCAGCAATGCAACCGCCGCCCAGCACAACTCTGAAGGAATTGCTCACTACAACATGGGCCATTGGTCTGTCGCCAGGGATCATTTCGCGTCAGCGATCAAGGCCGATGCGAATCTCGCAGAATCGCACTTCAATCTTGCCCTGGCACTGGACAAGCTCGATCTTCATTCAGAGGCCACTACCCATTTTAAGAAGGCTGCTGAGCTGGCCCCCGGCAACAGCGCAATCACCCAGTCAAGCGCCTACAGAAGCCACACGACTTCCCGCTCGTCAATCTACGGGCCAAGCGGCTATGGAGGGATGGGTGGGTACTAGAGGAAGTCGTTGCCGATGTGTTCAGCTTTGCCATACTCCGGGCAGCATGTGTTCGACGTAGTGGGGATTGGCACTGGGGCGGAGATAGTCATTGTCATCGAGGTAGCGGATCTGATCCAGCTTGCAGAGCGATTCGTCGCACACGCGGTACTTGATGTCGCTGAACACCGAGTCCGTCTCTTCTTTAACAGATGGAAGCCAAGGGGAGATCAGCAAGACCAGTGCCCCTACCACCTGCGCAAACGGACTCTTGCTGTTATTTACTTGAAGGCGAAGACAAGCGAGGGGGATGGGATTGGACGAACAGATGGAGCCGATGGGCTGTGGACGATTTACCTTTTTGCCCAGGGCCTCGGCTTGATGCCGGTAAGATTTCTCGCGCCATGAATGACGGCAAGGATCTGCGCCCTATTTTTCTTCAGGCGGTAGATAACTCGGTAGCCCTCGACGAGAATCTCACGGACTCTTGGATCTGTTACTTCGGGCACCCGCCGACCGCTTTCAGGGAACGATTCAAGCCGATCAACCGACAGTATCAGTCGCTCAACGATAGCATCGGCGTATTCGGCAGAGTCTTTTGCGATGAAATCCTGGATGTTCTCGAGATCGGCGATGGCGGAGTCGGTCCACTCAAGACGGGTCATTTTTTGAGAAAACGCTTCTTGACGTCTTCGTGGGGCACGACCCTCTCTTCGTCAGCAGCTTTAACTCCCGTTTCGATCTTTTTGCGGACGTAGATTTCATACATGATGTCGTCCCACGTCGCCTTCTCTGGCAACTTCTTCACCACCTCCAGCGCCTGTTCCTTTGCAGTCGGCATCAGCACCTCCTCAACGCTCAGCTAGAGTCTAGGCTTCAGAGAACAGAGAGTCAAGAATTGCCAACCACCCGAATGCATTGCCGTTCAAGACCGCTGAAATTGAACGTCGTCCTGCTCTGTGCAAGGCCATCATGCTGCCTCACGCCGGGCATAAACCGGCGGTGGGGAATGGCTAACTGAAGGAAGGGATTGACGAGAGGGGAAGGTTCGAATAGGAGGAGAATATGAACGCTATGCAGCGTTTGCATCAAATCCCAGCAGAATCGGCTGATGAAGAACCCTGCCGAAGACCGATCTCAGGACACTCAGCAAAAACAATGATCAGCAAAAGGTGAGGATTCGTGATGGCACAACTCACGATGGATCATCGTGTGTCATGGTGTTTTGGTACCAGCTTGGCACCACGAACAGGTAGCCTGAAGGGCCATGACCTTTGGCCCGTCTTTTTTGAGCTGGCGCCACTGCGAGACGCAAAAGCCAGCCGCCGGCACGAACGAAGTTTGGTTTGGTCGGCCCTGTAGGGGGCGAACCTACGGCTTGCTGATTCAGAGGCCGTTCAGAGCCATTTTTACAAGGGTTTGATCAATCAACGGTTTCCCCGTTCTTTCGTGAAATCGGGTGTTTGAGAGTTCTCGATAGATTCTAGGGAGTCGATAGAGTCTGTGATTTTGACTCCCTTTATCGCAAATTATCAAAGCGAAGGCTCGTCTTTTTTCAATGGAAACGCCGAACGTCAGCGGGTCGCTGTGCTAGAAGTGGCTAAATTGTGATCCGCTTTCTATTTGTCAGATATCCAGGGGGAGCTAGCCTTTAGGACAGCTCTTGAGTTCAGATTTTCAGAATAATAGGAAACTGATGTACACACTTGAAGGGTATGAGCGCGAACAGGCCGGTTTTTCTAACGGCTTGATTGGCAACCTGGTTTCCCCGCTCCTTTGAAAATCAATGCCTTGCCCCCGCTACATTGGTTCTATTGATTCCACTCGTTCGATCCATTTCGCAGACTTTTAGCACAAATTTAGCACAGGCGCTTTACGTAAAGCGTAAAATCATGATAGTCTGGATACCGTGATCCGAGGTTTTCGGGACAAAAAGACAGAACAGTTCTTTGCAGGAGAGACGGTCAGGGAATTCTCCAGCTTCCGGAAGGTGGTTGAACGGAAGCTGACGATGCTCGACAACGCAGCCGACCTGAAGGACCTATTGGCGCCAGCTGGGAACCGACTAGAGAAGCTAAAAGGGGATCGGGCCGGACAGCACAGCATCAGGATTAACGATCAGTGGCGGATCTGTTTCGTTTGGATGGCTGATGGACCACATGAGGTTGAGATCACCGATTACCACTGAAGGAGACAACACCATGACTAAGAACGGCATGCGGCCGGTTCATCCCGGAGAAATTCTGTTGGAGGAATTCATGAAACCGTCTAACCCTCTGATCAACGCCAATATGCTCGCCAAGGCCCTCGAAGTGCCGGCGAATCGGATCACGGCGATTATCAAAGGACAGCGAGGCATTACGGGCGATACAGCGGTGCGGCTGGCGACGTTTTTCGATACCACAGCTGAATTCTGGATGAATCTGCAGAAGACCTATGAGCTGCGGCTTGCAGAAAAGGCCCTGCCTGGCAGGGTCAGAGCGCATATCGAGCAGTACAGGGGAGCGCTCATACCGGTGTGATTAGGCAGAGCAGGACAGGCACTGGAATGCGTGTTGTCTCCTAATTTCCTCTCTCGAATCTGAATATTCCAAAGCGGGCACCCATTGAATTGAAGCGCCCGACTAGAAAGAAAAAAGGTGTCGGGAGTCTTTTTTGCTTTGAAAGAATGGACGACAAACTTTTCAAAGCGAAACGAGAATTGTAAAAACACTTTTTGAGCTATGAGGTGGGGTGAAAAGAGAGGGACGGTTACCAGGCATCCCATTACATGCATGGTTTCTGACGAGATGACGGGTGGTGTCCGTCACTCAATCCGTCATCTTTGGATGACCGCTCGAAACTGTGTTGTAACTAATTGATTGTGATGAGCCTGTAGGGGGCGAACCTACAGGCTGCTGATTAAGAGTCCCGTCGAAGACCTACCTCAGGACACCCAGCATAACGAATCAGGAGCAAAAGGGGAAGATTCGTGATGAGCCAACTCGTCATGGATCATGCTGTGTCATGGTGTTTTGGCACCAGGTTGGCACCAATTAATGTCTCCCTGAACCGGCCTTTGAGAGGTAATTGAGTATGGACGGAGGTGAGGCGTCATCATGGACGATACCCGTACTGGACGGTCTAAAAAGCATCTCTAAAATGAGTTTCCTGTCTTCGTCTTTTAGTCCTTCCTTTGCCTGAGAAAGGGCTAAATAGGTGTTAGCCATGGTCACCCTTTCCATAGCGTCTTCCCGTAGATGGAGATTACTGAAAAGCATCCTTGCAAGAATTCGCATTGGCCAAATTAGGAAAGTAGCAATTGCGACCGGGATGGTAAACCGCCAGTATTCGGGCTGGGGTACGGAGGCTGAGGCGTTAGACGAGTTTGGCATCTGCCCAATTACGAAGTGTTGCAAAGCCATCCATACGAGCGATGCCGTCACGCCTCCCATAGCTAGGAAAGCTATACCTAGTGCAATTGAAACGTTTCGATGCTTCGTCGCCTTCTCCTTCCAATATGTCACCGGTGCAAGGAGTGCCAGCTTCTCGCGAAATGTGTGCTCAAGAGTCTTGAATTTGTCTGCAGCCGTATTACGAATCGCCTCACACTCTGCCGTTTCGCTCTTTATAAGAGTGGCAAAATCATTAGCTGCTTCAGTTCTCATCCGGCAGTATTCGGAGTGCTCCTTCCCGGCAGAATTGATGATTGCCGACCAATTTTCTGACACTGTTCGCAAAGCCTCCTTTTCTGCTGATGCGGTGTCACTACTAAGGCCATGTTCAAAGAGAAATGCTTGCAGGACCCCACGCATTGCAAGGGGAACATTGGTCGGGATTTCGTTGGGTTTCAGAAATGACAAAAGGGCAAAGGCCGCTTCATCCGCATTTTTAAGCCGCAGAATATCGATAAAGTGTGCTTTTGGAGAGGTAGAGAGGATCGCCTGATGTTGGTTATAGATGTTGCTGACCCCACTGATTATTTCTTCAATGCGCTTCTCCTTCGCGTTGTCAGGATCAGCTTTGTAATTCTGGATAAGTTGTCGGGTACGGTTCCAATACTTATTAGGCAAGTTCCACAAGGACTGAAGCTGGTGTTGTGGGGGAATTTTTTCCAGCCAGCCCCAAAACTTTGCCTCACTCTGAATCCATTCATCGACTTCATCGACTGTATCGAAGTGCAAGGGCGCTTCTTGTCCTTGTAGGGGGATCTCAATATGCATGGCAAAACCTTATGAAAAAACTCGCACATTGTGAAGCAGATCATACGGGGAAAGCTAGAGGCGGCGGCGGGGGACCAATGTTTGGCCGTCCGCTGATTAAGAGTTAGCGGCCCAGGCTGTCTATTTCTTAAAAATCAGCCTCGGTTCGGTCATACTCCCCATCGGGACTGCCACCAGTTCCCACCCGTTTGCTCCGAACTCGTTCAATTTGGTTTGCATGTTCTGGGTGTCAGGGAGCACCTCGACGATTTTGTACTGGAAGCGTTTCGGCTCTTGCGCCGTCGCGGTGAATATCTGGCCCGCCAGAAGCAGGAACCCCAACGCGCCAATGCTGACGCCTGCGATCACCCACGCGATTGAAAGACGTATGTTCTGCATATCTCGCCTCGCTTTGTTCTATGTTAGGGATGCGCCACCCGCCAGTTTTTGCCGACTCCCAGATCCACCTTGAGCGGCACGGACAGACCAAGCTGCTTTCCCACTGCCTCCATCTCGTGCTTCACCAACCTCTTCGCTTCGTCCAATTCCTTCTCGGGCACTTCGAAGATCAATTCGTCGTGGACTTGGAGGATCATCTTCGTATGCGGCAGGTCTGCGTGGAGCATCTTGTGAACATTGATCATCGCCACTTTGATTAAGTCCGCTGCGGAACCTTGGATGGGACTGTTCACGGCCATCCGCTCGCCGAAGCCGCGCTGCACGGGATCGCCGCTCTGCAGTTCGGGAATGGGGCGCCGGCGTCCCAGGATGGTCGTCGTGTAGCCCTTTTCTTTCCCTTCGGCGATGTTCTGGTCCATGAGGGCGCGCACCGCGGCGAACTTCTCAAAGAACGTCTCGATGTATTTCTTTGCCTCGGCTTGGGGGACGCCGATGTTCTGCGAGAGGCCGAAGGGGCTGATGCCGTAGACGATGCCGAACACGACGGTCTTGGCGACTCGCCGCATGTCGCGCGTGATCTGGCTGGATGGGAGGCTGAAGATCTCCATGGCCGTGGCCATGTGAATGTCTTCGCCCTTGGCGAACACGCTGATCAAGCGCGGGTCTTGCGACAGATGCGCCAGGATGCGCGGCTCGATCTGGCTGTAGTCGGCGCAGAGCAGTTCATGACCTTTCGGTGCAATGAAGGCTTCGCGAATGCGCAGGCCGTAGTCGCCCTTCACGGGAATGTTTTGCAGATTCGGGTCGGTGGACGAAAGCCGTCCGGTCGCCGCGACGGTCTGGTTCAGCGACGTATGCAACCGCTTCGTATCCGGATGGACCAACTCAGGCAACGCATCCACATAGGTGGATTTGAGTTTGCTGAGACTGCGGTAGCTTAAAATCTGTGCCGGCAGTTCATGCTGGGTGGCGAGCTGGGTGAGTGTGTCTTCGTCCGTTGAGTAGCCGGTTTTTGTTTTCCGGCCGGGCTTGAGCCCGAGCTTCTCGAACAGGACACTCGCCAGTTGCTTGGGCGAATTGATGTTGAATTCGCCACCGGCTATTACAGCGATGGTCTCCATCATTCGGTCGAGGTCGCGTTCCAATTCTTTGCTCAGCGCATGCAGCCCTTCGACATCCAAGAGAAATCCATTCCGCTCGATCTCGGCCAGCACCGGCACGAGCGGCATTTCCACGTCCTGAAACAGGGGCAGGCTGCCCTGCTCTTTGAGCCGTTCCAGCATGAGCGGGGCGATTTTTGCGATGACGCCGGCGGCCTCCGCTGCTTGATCTTGCGAGCCGGTGTCCGCATCGAACAATGACTTCGGCGCCTTCGTCTCTTTCTCGTTCCCGCCCAATCGGTGCCCCAAGATCTCCAGGGCGAGTGTGTCGAGTTGATGATCGCGGCGGTTGGGATTCAGCAGATAGTCCGCCACCATCGTGTCGAAATAGGGACCCGTGAGGGTGACACCGATGCGGTGAAAAGCCAACAGGGTCGCTTTTAGATCGTAGACCGCTTTGGTCCTCGTGACTTCATGCAACAGGCTGGTGATCGGCCGCATGTACTCCTGGACATCAAGCGGAATGAATACCGTCTTCCCTCCCGACGAGAGCGCCATTCCTTGCACTTCTGGCTGAACTCCAGGCCCGCCGGAGAGCAGGCACTGCACAGCCAGGGCCTCATGCTTCGGCAAGGACTCCACAAAAGCCTGGGCCGCCTTCTCACTCTGGATGATCTCGGTCTGGACTTCCTGCGAGTTCGCCGGCCCGGTCGAGGCCTGAATCGACTTGAGCAATGTGGTGAATTCCAGCTCACGGAGCAGGTCGCTGAGTTGGTCTGCGTGGGGCGGTTTGAGATGCAATGCCGCCGGGTCGAACTCCACGGGACTCCCGATGTCGATCGTGGCTAACCGGCGGCTCATACGCGCGTTGTCGGCTTGTTCAACCAGCAGTGTCTTAATCCGTGGCGGGGTGATGTCATCCACACGCTGCAGCACCCCTTCGATGGTCCCGAACTGGGCGATCAACTTCATGGCCGTCTTTTCGCCGATGCCCTTCACGCCGGGAATGTTGTCTGTGGCATCGCCCATCAGCCCCATGATCTCGACCACCCGCGCCGGTTCCACTCCAAATCGCTCGAGGCACTCCGCTTCACCGAACCACTTGTCCTTCACGGGATCGTAAATGCGGACGTGCGGCGTAAGGAGCTGGAACATATCCTTGTCGCCCGTGACGATGACGACATCGTAGCCCGCCCGTTCGGCCTTATGCGCCAGCGTGCCGATGAGATCGTCCGCTTCATAGCCTGCTTTGCGCAGCCCCGGAATTGCGAGCGCTTCGACGACTCGATGGATATAGGGAATTTGCGACTTCATGCCGTCGGGCATGGGTGGGCGCTGGGCTTTATATTCTTTGAACTCTTCATGCCGGAGCGTCGGTCCTTTCTCGTCGAACGCCACGGCTAACCCGTCCGGCTGGCGTTCACGGATGATCTTCAGCAGCATGGTGGTGAACCCGTAGACGGCGTTCGTCTGGAGTCCTTTGGAATTGTTCAGGGCGGGGAGGGCGAAGAACGCCCGGTAGATGTACGCGCTGCCGTCGATGAGATAGAGGGTCGGCATGGTGAAGGCAAACGTAACAAAGCACAGGGTAAAATTTTCGGCGTACGTTCTACTTTACACTTTTAACTGTTCACTTATCAGGGGCTATCGTGAGCGGCGGTTTGCCGAATTTCTCGCGCATCCCGTTGATGACGTTTAAGACGGCCGGCTGTCCGATCATCTTGGCTTCGATGTTGCGCTTCCCGGGAAAATCCAACATGGAGATCCCGATGAGCATGGTCAGAACCCCTTGGCCTGGCAGAAACAACATCAGAAAACCGGCAAAGAGAAAAATCGCACCGACGACGTTCTTGACGAAGTGGCCGAGCAATCGAAGCACCGGATGGTGATTCTCCATCCAAGGCCGAGGGACCCGGATATCGAAGAAGTCGGCCGGCAGACGTACGAGAATGAATGGAATGGCGATGAGCGACCCGATGAAGAATACGATGGAGAGAACGGTCAGCGCGACTAATGTTTCGCTCGAGACATACTGGTGAACTCTGGAGAGAAACGCATCCATCGGGCGGCATCCTAGCATGCGCCCCTGTGGCCCTCAAGGCGAAGGAGGCCACAGTCCTGTGTTTACGCAGCCACGGTCGGCGGTTATAATCACCCCGCATGGAGTGTGTTTATGGATTGTTACACGCGACACTCGGCGGCCTTCGGCCTCCTTCTGGGTCTGGCTTTCTTTGGCCCTCCGTTCGCCCATCCGGGGAACCCATCCCCCGCCTCCGGCGAAGAGCTTCAGATCGAGATCACCAAGAAAGGGTTGGGGAAGCAAGTGGTGATCTCCCGGGGCGCGAAAGAATGGTTCATGCTGATCGAGGTGACACCGGAGAACTCGGTCGTTGTACGGCAGGAAAAAACCCACGACCAGTACCTTGTCGACGAAAGCGAAACCCATGATCGTCCGATGACGCCCGGCGAAGTCGATGCCGCAATTGCCGATTATGTGAACAGCGTAAAGACGCGCGAGAAGAAGAAATAGCTCCCATGCCGCAGACGCCCAAATTCGTCATCTTTGCCCACAACGGGACTTACGACAAGCTTCACCAAGTAGCGACGCTCGGCATGACCGCGGCGGCGATGGGGAAAGACGTGATCATCGTCTTGCTGTTCTGGACGATCAAGAAACTCGCCGAGGGGAAAATCGACCAGATCGATTTCCCGCCGGAGTACGCCGGGTCCGCCGAGGAAGTCACCCGCCTCTTGACGGAAAAGAAGGTGCCGAAGATTTCGGAGATGTTTCAGGATGCGAAGCACGTCGGGAAGTTTCGTCTGATCGCCTGCAGTGCCGGCTTGGAATACATGGGTGTGGACAGCGCCGCCGTCGAAAAGAATGTCGACGAAGTGCTGGGGCTCCCGGCGATCATTTCACTCACAGCAGGAGCGGAAACGACGCTGTTCATCTAAGCCGGTTCATCGGTTTGTCTAGTTTGTTTGGTCTGTTTGGTTCAACTAGATCAACCAGAAAAACCAAACAAACACGCCCTTCACCGTGACCGTTTCACTCCCACCCGGTCGCAGAACTCCGTCAGTTTGCATTTGCTGCAGAACGGCGAGACCGGCTGGCAGAGGTTCTGGCCATACGGCACGAGTAGATCGTTGAAGGTGATCCAATATTGTTTGGGCAACGTACGCCGCAGAGCCTGTTCGCTTTCTTCGGGCGTTCTCGTCTTAATGTAGCCCCACCGGTTGCAGATCCGGTGGACGTGAATATCGACGCAGATCCCTGGTTTGCCATAGCCCACCGTCACCACCAGATTGGCGGTCTTCCGACCGACTCCTGAAAGCGTCATCAATTCCTCGATAGAATCGGGAACCGTCCCGCCATACACATCCAGCAGCCGGCGACAGATTTGGTGAATCGATTTGGCCTTTGTCCGGTAGAAGCCGACCGGGTAGATCGCCCGTTCGATTTTCCTGAGCGGCAGCTTGAGCATGCTCGCCGGTGTGTGTGCCAGGGAAAAGAGCCGGTCACTCGCTTCGCTGGTGGTCTTATCTTTTGTCCGGAGGCTCAGGAGACAAGAAATGAGGATGAGGAACGGATCGCGACTGGATTCCCGCGCTACGACGCCAACGACCGGCTCCTGCCATTGGCGGATCTCCCGTTTGACGATCCGGATCGCAGCATGGATTTGGCCCTGACGCATCGGAATAGAATTGTTCAGGCGGAAGACTGATGGAGGGAGTGAAGGTGAAGCAGAATGGCGGCGATGCCGTGGATTATTCGGGCCTCCGTTTCGACAGCCACTTCTGCCGGCGACGCTGAGCCTCGCGTTGCTTCGCCTTTTTCCTGACGCTGGGCTTTTCGTAGAAGCGGCGGCGCTTCAGTTCCCTGAACAAACCTTCACCCGCCAGCTTCTTCTTGGCAACCTTCAGAGCTTTTTCAACGTTGTTATTGAAAACTTTGATTTCCATCCGGTCCGACTTTCCACTTTCTCAGGCGGTGCCTGGCTGTACCCATGACACTACTTAATCGGCGGCGGAGTGTAGCATAGCCCCTTCAGTTCCTCAAGGCTTTGCTCGGCCTTTCTGATTCTAGAGAGAATAGTGTCGTTAAGCCTCTGATTTATTTGTGCTTTTAAATTCACCCGTGCGGTATGAAGCCCCGCGTCTGCTGCCGCTAGTGCCATGATCGTCGCCACTGTCAAGTCTGAATGGACAGCGGGCCTTGCTGTCTTGAGACAGGATTGAATCGCCCATCCCGCACGGCACGCGAGCTCGGCAATTTCTAATGGGATCTCTGTGGCTTTCTGCCAGGCAACGGCCATGTCGGTTGATCGCTCGGATCTCTCTGTTGGACTCGTGCTGGTCCGAGACACCTCTTGATAAGCCTCAATGTCTGCCTGGACGAGGGCATGGAGTCGTTGGCTCAACTGAACCAACCGTTGCTGCACCTCAGTCTGGTGGCCAAAACGTGTTCCCATCACGCCCAAGGACGCCGCCAACGCGCCGACGAGCGCCGCCACGCTGCCGCCGCCCGGAGTCGGCTTCACGTCCGCGACCGCCGCTAAGAAGCCAGACAGTGACCGGTCGTGCTCGGCACCCTTGGATATGGCCACGCCAATCCTCGCTTCCAGGACCTGTGCTGAATCGAATTGCTCGAGCTGTACTGACGCGGCAGCGGTCTGATCCAAGGCTGCTTGAGGCACCAGCCCGATCAGTTCACTCCCGGCAATCTCCACGCCGCGTTTTGCAGCCTCGGTTTGGACTGCCTGAAATGCCGCGTGCATCGAGGTGACTCTGTAGTCTGTGAGGTTCATCGCGACCTGGACGATGCCACGGCTGGCCAGTTCCACCCCAATCGCCTTCAGGCAGGGTAATCCTCCGTTCGAATGTCGAATGGTCTTCGCGATTGCTTTGGCGGTTGTCAGATCGGATGTGTTCAGATTCACGTTGAAGGCGATGAGCGGCCAGCGTGCCCCGATAATGACCGCGCCTGCCGTCTCATGAAGCCGCCTGGGACCGAAATCCGGCGCCCATGCGGGATCTGATACCATCCGTGACGCAAGCCCTCGTAGCCCTCCGCGTCTGATGTGCTCTAACTTCACATGGCCCGGGTGTATCGCGGCCTGTTCATAGAGAAAGACAGGAATTCCCAAGTCTGCGCTCACTTTCTGTCCGATGGTACGCGCCAGTTGAACGCAGACCTCCATGGTGACGTTTTGAATCGGGACGAACGGCACGACGTCCGTTGCGCCCACACGCGGATGTGTGCCGTCATGGTGGCGAACGTCGATGAGCTCCGTGGCCACCTTGATGGCGCGGTATGCAGCCTCGCCCACCGCCTCAGGAAGGCCCGCGAATGTCAGCACCGACCGATGGTGATCTCTATCCATCGTGTGGTCCAGCAACCAGACATCGGGCACAGACGTCACTGCCGCAGTGAGGGCTTGGACGATGGCGGAATTCCGGCCTTCGCTGAAATTTTGGACACATTCGATAATCTGGGGCATCGGCTCTTTATCAATGAAACGACGAAGCCGGAGGGGATCGCAATTCCCTCCGGCTTCATCTCAGTAAGCGCGATCGACCGCGGCGAGTTTTTGCTACTTCGTCTTCTTCACGAACGCTTTGTACACGCGTCCCGACGTTGCCTGCTCTTCTTCCATGCCCACCATCTGATGCCCGGTATTTTCGCACCAGGCCGGCATGTCTTTCTTGATGCCTTCATCGTCGGACACGACTTCCAGCACTTGCCCCAACGTCAGTTCCTTGATTTTTTTCGACGTGAGGATAATCGGCATCGGACAGAAGTACCCAAGGGTATCGAGCGTTACATCGGCCTGTATCATGGCGTCCTGTTTGTTGTGTTTGTATGGTTTGTTTCGTTTCTCTGGTTGTGAACCCACGCACCCGACAAACCAGATGAACTAGATGAACAAGTTCACGCTGCCTTGTTTCGCTTCCGCCAGGTAGGTGGTCACCCCGGCAAACTGATCGATGCCCTCGATTAGCGTATCCTTGGTAATCCCCATGAGACCCATCGTGGTGGTGCAGGCAATGAACCGCACGCCCAAATCCAGGGCCGTTTCCATCAATTCAGGGACACCCGGCATCCGATTTTGCTTCATCACCGTCTGCATCATTCTGGTGCCCAACCCGCCAAAATGGAATCGGGACAACGGGAGCGTTTCGGCGCCGCCTTTATTGAGCATCCCGAACAGCCGACGAAGCCAATCCTTCGCGGAACTGGCCGCACCCTTCCGGCGAATGGCATTCAACCCCCAGAACGTAAAGAAGATGGTCACTTGCATGCCCATCGCCGCCGCACCGGTGGCGATGATGAAGGCGGCCATCGCTCGGTCGAGATCTCCGCTGAGCAAGACGATCGTCACTTTGTCCGGCTTGGACTCTTGGAGCTGCGCCAACGTTGCCGCCGGCTCTATCTGTGTGGCAATCATGATGTCACCTCATTCGCATAACGCAAACGTTGCATCGTGTGTGCGTATGGACAGAATAGTATGGGGTCCTTCGGGGTGTCAAGGAACGCGGGCAGCCGCGCAGTTATCCTCGTCGCTTGACCTTCCTTCAGCCTGTCGTTATATTCGCAACCGATTGGATCGTGCCGTGTCCTCCGGGCTTCCTTCCTCGTCAATGAACGCACAGCTCTCACCCGATATTCTCTCTGTCAAGAGCGCTCCGCTCCTCGGATTCTGGTACCCGGCCGTACCAAGCGCCACGCTGCGCTCAGGCTCGATGCAAGCTCTGCAAATGCTGGGGCTCCCGATTGTCCTTTGCCGTGATCGAGAGGGACGCTTGGCGGCAATGCGGGACCTCTGCCCCCACCGGGGAATGCCGCTCTCGTTCGGACGATTCGACGGGGAGCGAGTGGAATGTTCGTATCACGGATGGCAATTCGACATGAAAGGCCGCTGCCGCCACATTCCTGCCATACCGGAAGGGACGCCGCTGCAAACCGACAAAGTCGGGGTCACCACCTATCCGGCCGAAGAGACCGACGGCATGATCTGGCTCTATTTTGCAGATGAACGTGGGAATATGGTCCCGCTGCCGCCTGCCCCTCGCCTGCCGTTTCCATCGGAGCCTCGGCAGTCGTTTCATATTTCGCTGACCTACACCTGTACGCCGGACGACGGCATCATCGGCCTCATCGATCCGGTTCATGGCCCCTACGTCCATTCCTGGTGGCGCAGTGACGCGCGCATGCATGAGAAGACGAAGACCTTTGAACCGATTCCCAACGGGTTCCGGATGGTAGCCCATCAACCGGCCAAGAACAGCGGCCCGTTTCATTGGCTGCAACGCGTGTATGGCGGACCGTTGACCACGACCATCGACTTTCTATTGCCAAATCAACGCGTGGAACTCATGCAATGCGGCAACTTCTGGCTGGCTAACAGGTTGATGGCGACGCCTGTGTCCGACATGGAGTGCCGGATCGATTTCTCCGCGTGGTGGCGCGGGCTGCACTGGATTCCGTTCGGCAACTTCATTTTCCGTTCTCTCACGCGCATGTTTCTCGGCCAGGATGAACGCGCGATGAAGCACCTCGCCGTGGGTCTTCGACACAAACCGTCGTCGATGTTTCTCGGCGACGCCGACATGCCGGCTAAATGGTACTATAAGCTGAAAGCGGCATATCTCGCGTCGGTTCAAACGGGACAGCCGCTGGATCATCCCCTCAAAGAACGAGTGACACTCCGGTGGAGAAGCTGACCGTTCTCTTCAGCCCCCTTCTCATTCTCGCGCTTGGCCTATCATTTCCCGCGACATCGACGTATGCCGGAGGCGCATCCCGTGTGATTACTGTTCCGGCACTCGGCGTGCAGGGGGAAGGTCTTCCCGGAGTCGTCAATTATATCGTGATTCAGTTCGACCGGACCACGATGGAGGATGGTCCCACGGTTCAGTTCAACGAGGTCAATTTGGGGGGTGGCTCGCTCGTCGGTGAAGAGTGGAAAGAAGGCGTTCGCCGAGCGGTTTTGGCTGTGGCCCAGGCCGTCGGCGACGATGGTCGTGATTGGCTGATCACGATTAAGAACCGCTCCATGACGTCTCTGACCGACGGCATGAGTGCCAGCGCAGCCGTTGCTGTTGGAATCATGGCTGTCTATAGGGGCGAAACTATCGGATCGGACGTCGCTCTGTCCGGCCAAATTACGACGAATGGCCGACTTGACGTGGTAGGCGGATTACCCCTCAAGATCGAGGCCGCAGCTGCCGCACGTTACCGGACCATCGTCATCCCTCGGGACCAGACGCTCACGCCCGACTGGATGCTGACAACGGAAGTCGCCGGTCGAAAGCGAGTGGAACTCATTCAGGTCGGTACTCTGGAGGAGGCCTATCAAACCATGACAGGCCAATCCCGCTAGGCCTCTGTCTCGTGGGAGAGGAGAAGCTCCATCGCCCGCCTGATCTGATCGCGCGTTCCCAACAATACCACGATGTCGCCGGCGAGGAGTTTGGTTTTTCCCGACGGATTGGATTCAGTTACGCCGCTTCTGGTCCAGGCAATGATCGACGTGCCGGTCCGCGGGCGAAGCGCAAGCTGATCGAGGGTCTTCCCGGCCGCGGGCGAATCCTCTTCGATCCGACACGTTTCCACTTCCACATCGCTCAGCGTGCCGCCACGCAGATGGTGGGCCAGCTCGGGCAGCTCACTGCGGCGCAAAAGGGCGTAGCCTTCCCGGCGAACTTGCTCAGCCTTCCGCATCACGAAGTCCTGCGGCATGTTGTACGTCCGCAGCACCAGGGCAAAGATTTCGATCGACGTTTCAAACTCCTCAGGCACCACGTCGTCCGCGCCAAGCTGATGCAGTTCCTCCAGCTCACGCAGGTAACGCGTCCGCACGACGATGTGGATTTTCTGGTTCAGGCCCCGCGCCACCTGCACGGTTCGGCGGGCCATGAAGGGATCGGAAATCGCAACCACGAGGACTCTCGCATCTTCGATCTTCACATGGCGGAGCACGTTCGGGTTTGTCGCATCACCATAATAGAGTGGCAAGCCATGCTGCGCCTCGCGCTTGACCTTATCACCATCCAAATCCAGGGCGATGTACGGTACCTCCGTTTCACCCAACACCCGGGCCAGATTCCTCCCATTCAATCCGTATCCCACGATAATCACGTGGTCCTTGATTCGAAGATGCCGTCCCTCTGTTTCAAGTACGTGAGCGGCCGTGAACCCGGGAAACCAATGGCGGACTCGTTGCACGGCTTCGACACGCCGTGCAAGATGCGGCGACAGTTGCATAAGGAACGGCGTGATGATCATGGAACACACGGAGACCGTGAGGAATATTTGATAGGGCGCTCCGGACAGCAGCCTGTTCTCCTGGCCGACTTGTGCCAGGATAAAGCTGAATTCGCCAACCTGCGCCAGGGCAATGCCGGTCATGACAGCCGACCGTGGCGGTACGGAGACGGCCAGCACAGCCCCGGCGCCGCTGACGAATTTCACGAGCAAGACCACGAGCAATACCCCGGTCACTACGGCGGGATATTGGAGCACGATGCGCCAATCCATCAGGATGCCGATGGAGACGAAGAACAGGCTGTTGAAACTATCGCGAAATGGCAGCACTTCCGCCATCGCTTGATGGCTGTACTCAGATTCGGAAATCACGAGTCCGGCGATAAAGGCTCCCAATGCGAGCGACAGCCCGCCCAGAGAGGTCAGCCATGCGATGCCGAGGCACATCACGATGATCGTCAGCAGAAAGAGCTCGCGACTGCGGCTGCGAACAATATGCTCGAGCAGTTTCGGCACCGCATACCAGGCTGCCGCCACGATGCACCCGACGACCACGACGGATTTGCCCAAGGTCAACAGGATCGACGACAGTGCCCCATCACTCGGGCTCGCCAGGATCGGCGCCAGTAAGATCATAGGCACTACCGCCAGATCTTGGAATACCAAAATACCGATCGTGGCGCGGCCGTGGAGTGAGTCGCTGTCCCCGCTGGCGGCCAAGGTCTTCAGCACGATCGCCGTGCTGCTCAGGGACAGGAGAAATCCCCAAAAGATCGCCTCTGGCCCCGGTAACCCTACGAGCATCCCCCCCAGCCACACGATGGTGATGACTCCGCCGACCTGAATCGGAGCGGCAATCAGGAGGAGCCGTCTAAGCGAGGCGAGTTGGACCAATGAGAATTCAATGCCGATGGTGAACAGCAGCAGCACGACGCCGATCTCGGCGAGGACTTGAACCGTCTCGATATCGGAAATGAGGTTGAATCCGTGGGGGCCGATCAAAGCTCCGGCGACAAGAAATCCGGTAATGGACGGTAATCGAAACTGGTGAAAGAGAAACACCACCGCGATGGACACGGTGTAAATGATGAGTAGATTTCCGATCACGCTGTAATCGGTCATACAGATTCGTATCTCGTCGTTCGTCTCTCGTTCCGAGGGTGGTTACGGGTCATCTGTTGTGGTCTTTCGCTTGCATTTTACGCTCGAGGTTTCACGAGACAGGTACGCAGGATACCTGAGGCCTACGTACTGAACAAGGCATAGTCGCTTGTTTGGCGTCGCGTCAGCGGCTGCCGGGTTGATGACGTTACATCACCGCGCAACCGTCTGGGCAATCCGTAAGACCGCGCAGGCTTCAAATCGGCTCCAGGACTGGATCTCCCCCTCGAAAGTGGCATAGACTGAAAGAGGTTCCATTGCGTAGGTTGTGGCTGCAACTTGAGCGATTGCACGACGACTAGGCGACCAAGCATCCGGTGTCTCAGCTACATTTTCCCCGGAGGTGCCCTATGGGGCTCATGCACACAGTTCTTTCAGCAGCCGCGCTCGTGGTTCTTCTTGCAAGCCCAACGTTTGCCGATACGCCGCCCCCGGCGCCTGAACCATCCTCTACGTGGGAATGTCCGCAGTCGGACGGGAGCTCGGTCTATACCAACAAGGAACGAGCTGGTTGTCGAGC
>Ga0326597_10000717_pt1 | contig 57187 bp, 53 predicted proteins | sample RVTome_12_FD_203789 | JGI IMG/M metagenome (GOLD analysis project Ga0326597, IMG submission 203789) | Soil microbial communities from uranium-contaminated site in the Upper Colorado River Basin, Wyoming, United States - RVT100D185 | ecosystem: Environmental > Terrestrial > Soil > Contaminated >...
TACCTGAAGTACATCAATGAACCATACAGGATATGCATCACGCCGAAGCCAAGCAGCCAGATATTGAGTCCTTCAGCCGGGAGGAAGATGGCTATGCAGCCGAGGAGCAGTTCCGTGAACCCGAGATAACGGATCTCCTTCAAGGCATACTTGCTCCCGTTGATGAGCGCCAGACCGTAGAAGACGAGCATCGTTCCGGGAATGAGGGAATACACCCCGTGCTGCAGGAGCGCAATACAGAACAAACCCCCGGCCCCGAGAGGAATCGCAAGGTCGACAATGAGGAACCGTGATGTTGGCGTCCAGACCGGGAGGCCTTTCTTCCGGGCCATGCGGACCGAGAACAGGGCCGCCATGCCGACGGCAAGGACCAGCACCACCAGGGCATCGAGGACGATGTACGTGAGAACATCTTCCGCCGGGACGCGTGTATGAACCCACTGGGCGAACAGGACACCTGCAATGGCAACAATTCCCGCGCTCACACCCGAGAGTCCGCTCAGGGAGAGCATCTTCGATGAACGTTCCATCATCGATCGGATTTCGGTGATGTCCTGCAGATGCTGGTCAATCTCGCTCATAGCTGTATTCCTTATTGTTCAAAGTACTTTGTAGTACAAAGTTAATACACGGGAATGACTTTGTCAAGGGGAAAATGGAGAAAGGAGGGATGCAGCCAAGGGGACCTGGATGAGCTTAAACCCGACCGCCGCAGGGTTCTCCGGTGGAACCTCAGCCTGAAGCCGGGAGAGAAGAAGGACCTGCACCTCAAGTTCAGCGTGGAGTACCCCACGGACATGACAGTGAGCGCGCTGGAGTAGCGACACCGTTGCGATTGTTGAGGGGTTTGGGTAACTTCATGCGAGGCAAGTTTGCGGTCTAACCGTTCAGATCACACCTCGGTTTATCCAACGATGAAGGTCGATGACATAATTAGCTACCACGAGCTTGTTGCTGCCGAGAGAGCTAACCTACAGAAAGGAATGAACTTTGGTATCGGCAAAGATTACTCTGTTGTCCTGATGTCGGTTCGTCCCGGCGCACCCTACGCCGATGCGTTTGATCCAAGAACTGGGATGCTGAAATATGAAGGGCACGACGTGAATCGCACAAAAGACTTCTCCAAGCCCAAAGCGGTTGATCAACCGCTAACCACACCAAGAGGTTCATGGACAGAGAACGGAAAGTTCTTTCGAGCCGCAATGGATTATAAGGGCGGTTTGCGCAAGAGGCCTGAGCTGGTCAAGGTATATGAGAAAATTGCTCGAGGTATCTGGTGTTACAAAGGTTTCTTCGACCTTGAGGATGCCGAGATTGCTTCGGATGGCAAACGGAGGGTGTTCAAATTCTATCTGAAACCTATTGAGAAGAAACCACTCGGCCGAGTCGTGGAGCTACCGCATACACGGCTAATTCCCACGCACGTGAAAGTTGAAGTCTGGCGGCGGGATCGGGGGAGATGTGTGGTTTGCTATGGGACCACAAACCTGCACTATGATCATGATATACCCTATTCAAAAGGAGGTAGCAGCTTCACCGCAGAAAACGTCAGACTGTTGTGTGCAAAACACAACTTATCGAAGTCCGATAAGATCATGATACTAGTCCCATGGCTGCTGCCAACACTTTCACACATGCCCGTCCATGGAAGAAACTAGGTGGCTATTCTCTCGCCCCTTCCCCTTCAGATTCCCCTCTCCGCAGCCGTAACTCGCAAATAGCACAAAAAGCCATCCCGCTCTGAGATGGCTTGTCCGTAGCGTTCGTACAATACGTTGTGCCCGTGTCCTTACATGGGAAGTTGTACTCCCTGATCGTCTTGCCGGGCAGTCCTCTCACGCCACCGCACCCTGCCTCTCTTCAACCCCGAAAGATTCGGGGTAAACCGGTTTTGCAAGAACGTTGCGAACACGGATCTCCCATACAGGCCGAAGCCCATCATGAGTCCCTCGACTGGCCAACTTAATGTGTTCGTTGTGACACTCCTTTACCGCTATGGCGGTGATTCCTGCTAATTGACTTGCTTGAATTACCAAATACATTACTGCTCAGCATATTTTGCCGTTATAGCAGTGCACAGCGATTGATTGCCTTGACTTCCACTCATAAACAGCATATATTACCGCCAGAACGGTACAAGAGTGATGTCTCAGGATCATGACATAGGTGTTATAGTGCGCTTCCACAGGAAGAAGGCAGGGCTCACGCAGATTGAGCTTGCGAACCTGGCTGGTGTCGGAAAGACAGTGGTGTTCGACATTGAGAACAACAAGGAGTCCGTCCAATGCGATACATTCAGGAAGGTGTTGCGCGCTCTGAATATCGCGATAGTCTTCGATAGTCCGCTGATGAAGGAATTTGAGCAGCATGAGAAACGCCAGGGTTGAGGTGCATGGTGTACCGGCCGGCGTCCTGGAAGAAGTGAGGCCCGGCGCGGAATATGTCTTCCAGTATCTTGAAGGCTATGAGGGCCCGCCAGTGTCGCTCACCATGCCCTTATCGACTCGAGAGTTTAGGTTCACGTCCTTCCCGCCTTTCTTTGATGGACTCCTTCCCGAAGGCGTCCAACTCGAAGCGCTCTTGCGGCTGAAGAAGATTGATCGGAACGATTTGTTTTCACAGCTCATTGCTGTGGGGCGGGATCTTGTCGGCGCTGTGACAGTGAGCCCGGGGGAATGAGATGCCCGATCACATACGAGGAGATTCAAGAGGGGAGGTACTCCACCCGCGGGCTTCAATTGCTCAGCCGGAATCTCACAACACTTGAGAACCTCCCATTCACGGCAGAGGAGCAGCGGTACGAAGCGGCGCGGCGGGCCGGAAAGATGTCCATCCAGGGCGTGCAGCCCAAGCTGAGCGCACGGCTGAACGTGAAGGCGGGGACGTTCGAGGTCGTGGATACCGGCGGACAATTTATCTTCAAACCCCAGAGTGCAACCTATCCGGAGTTGCCGCAGAACGAGGATCTCACCATGCGGCTTGCAGCCGTTGCAGGAATTGAAGTGCCTTTGCATGGGATGGTCTATGCAAAGGACGACTCGCTAACCTACTTTATCCGTCGCTTCGATCGCGTCGGGCGCGGGCGGAAACTTGCCCTCGAAGACTTTGCCCAGCTTCAACAGATGACGCGCGAGACCAAGTATAACTCCAGCATGGAGCGGGTTGCTGAAACCATCGAACAGTTTTGCACGTTCCCTGCTGTCGAGAAGGTGAAACTGTTCAGGATGACGCTCTTCAGTTTCCTTGTGGGGAACGAGGACATGCACCTGAAGAACTTCTCCCTTATCCGGCGGGAGGGGAAGGTGGAATTGGCGCCAGCCTATGACCTGATCAACACAACAGTGGCTCTGGGCGGCATCCCTGTAGAGATGGCGCTCCTGCTGCATGGGAAGAAACGCAACCTGACACGCGGGGACCTTGTGGAGTACTTCGGAACAGAACGTCTTGGACTCACGGAAAGGACAATCACCATGGTGTTCAGCGACCTGCGGCGGATGGTCCGCGAGTATGAACGATTGGTGGGAATGAGTTTCCTCTCCGAAAGCATGAAACACGCCTATAGCAAGCTGGTCGCCGAAAGAAAGGGGCGGCTGGGCATTTAGGGAATTGGTCCGCCCTCCATCTATTCCCTTCCCAAAGGCCAATAACACGAAAGCCACCCCGAATCCGGGATGGCTTGTCTGAAGATTTCTGTGTGCCGCAGTCCCTTATGAGGGGACTTGGCGCTCACGCCATCGCACTCTGCCTCTCTTCAACCCCGAGAGATTCGGGGTAAGCCGGTTGCAAGGACGTTGCGAACACGGACCTTCCATCTCGGCGTCTTCGTCCGGGATGACTGCGGCTGCAGGTCAATTCCCTTGAGCTCGCTCTGCAATGCCACGATTGATGCGGTTGCACTTTGCGTTGGGTTGTAGCAGCCTCACAAACACAAAAGCCATCCCGCTCTGAGATGGCTTGTCCGTAGGATTCGTACAATACGTTGTGCCTTGTCCTTACATGGGAAGTTGTACTCCCTGATCGTCTTGCCGGGCAGTCCTCTCACGCCACCGCACCCTGCCTCTCTTCAAGCGGTTTGCAAGGACATTGCGAACTCGGACCTTCCATCTCGGCGTCTTCGTCCGGGAAGACTGCGGCTGCAGGTCAATTCCCTCGAGCTCGCCGTGCAATGCCACGATTGCATAAATGTCCTCTGACGGGACCCACCGCTTCCTCGGCACGTAGCGCTGCAGAATGTTCCAGATCATTCTTGCTGAAATCATGGAAGCGCCTTCCTCTCCGTTTTGTTTTTCCGGTTCAACGGGAATCGCATTGGTCGGCCGGTTGCTGCGCCGGGCGGGCTGCCCTGCATCGGGCCGGGGCGAACTCCCCCGCGGGTGTTTCAATGGGTATTCGTTCTTCTCCATGTTGATCGTTCTCCTCTCGTTAGGTTCTTATTGCGTAATGGCGTTTCGTGGAAGTATGGAGAAGCAGCGCTGAGGAAGTGTATCGGGCGGGGAACGCTGTTTTCGAAACGACCCTTCTGTGTCCGGGTCAGCTTACGACGGGTTTCTCACGGGCGCAGGAGCCAAACATCACACTACTAAGGTAGCCCTATTCCGGGCTAATAGCAATCCGGCCCGGTAGTGTTTCACACGACTCCAGACAATGCACAACCGTCACCCTGAGCGGAGTTGAAGGGTGATATTTGTGCGATGAGCAGGCTTCGACGGAGTTTATCCTGAGCGATAGCGAAGGGCTCAGCCTGACGTTGATTTGAAAATGAGACACTCCCATCCGGCCCGTGTACAAGATCGCTTGGCGCATTGCACATAACTTTTCCCTTGACAAGGCGGCTCCCGCGTATTATATTTAACCATATGGTTAAGCGTTCCGAACACCTTGATACGGTCTTTTCGGCCCTTGCCGACCCCACCCGGCGGGCGATCCTTGATCAGCTTGCGCGGGGCGAGCGGACAGTGACCACACTGGCCGACCCCCACGACATGTCCCTGCCTGCGGTGTCCAAGCATCTGAAGGTGCTTGAAGAAGCAGGCCTTATCGTGCGTGAGAAGGAGGGAAGGTCACACCGTGTCAACCTGAACAGCAAACCCCTGAAAGACGCGGCGGCGTGGCTCGAACGATACCGCGCATTCTGGGAGGGGAGATTCGACGCACTCGAGAAGTTCCTCAGCAGCTCTTCAAAGAAATAGCACAGACATTTCACAAACCAGATAATCGAGGAGGCCACATGGCGATCACAACCGCAACGCCGGTGACAGACACCCGGCTCTACATGAAGCGAACGTTCAAGGCGTCACGCGAGCAGGTCTTCAACGCGTGGACGAAACCGGATATGGTGAAACAGTGGTTTGCAGGGAGCAACGACATGGTTGGCTCACTTGCCGAAACCGATCTGCGGGTCGGTGGCAGGTTCCGCATGGGCATGAAGCACGTCCCGACCGGGAAGGAACACATCGCCACGGGCGTCTACAAGGAAGTGCGGTTCCCCGAACGCCTCGTGTTTACCTGGAAGTGGGAGGAACAGCCGGAGAGCGGCGACATGCAGATCACCATCGAGCTCCGCGACCTTGGCGGATTGACGGAGATGCACTTCACGCATGAGTTCTTCCCGAACAAGAAGGAGCGCGACGACCACGAAGGGGGCTGGACCGTGTGCTTCCAGAACCTCGAAAAGTTTCTGCAGTCGTAATTCAGCGATCCACAATCACAAAAATCAAGGAGCAAGCCATGAAAAGGTCTCTGTGGATGTTGTGTGTTCTGTTTCTGTCGGTCTCCCTTGCTGCTGCGGAGCCCCCGGAGAGCAAGGCATCGGCGGCAATGGATAAGATGAAGTCGCTGGAGGGAGTGTGGGAAGGGAAAGACCCCGAAGGGAATCCCGTGACTGTTTCCTACAGGATCGTTTCAGCAGGAACATCGCTGGAGGAGACACTTGACCACGGCAAGATGGGCTCCGGCGCGATGGTGACGATGTATCATCTCGACGGCGACAACCTGATGCTGACGCATTACTGCTCGATGGGGAACCAGCCGCGCATGCGCATGTCGAAGAGCAGTCCCACCTCGATGGCGTTCTCATTCGTGGATGGCACGAACATCTCGTCTGAGGATGATCACCGCATGAGCGGGCTCGTCATCACCTGGACCGACAAAGACCACATCAGTCAGGAATGGACGATGCGCGAGAAGGGGAAGGACGGACACCCGATGGTGTTCAAACTTGCGAGGAAGGGCTGAAGCACCTTGCGAGCCGCTATATTTCAAGGCCGGATGGTTCTCATCCGGCCTTTTCATTTCTGCGCAGTGAGTTCAACGCTACGAACTCTCTTCGTGCGCTATTACAACCCAGACACAAACCCACCTCAGCGTATCTGTCCCCGGATCTCTCCTCCCGGATTCTGCGTGGTGTGCACGTTCGCGTAAGTGTTGCCGGCGGTCATTTCACTAATGAGCGCGCTCAGGGGCTGACCCGCCAGCGGCCCGACAAGGTTTGCAGCGGTAATCGTACCTGTGGCCAGCACGCCGTCGAACCTGCCCGGGATCGGTATCGGAGGCGGCCCGGACGGATACAGGAAGGCGACCACAGGACCGTTGACACCCGCAGCACCGACATGAATGTGTGCCTGGAGGATGTTCAGGATATTGGCAGCGATCAGCTTGTAGCTGAGGGCTGTTGTGTCGGGGTTCAGGTGGAAAATCGCCTGTCCCTGGGCACGGGTTGCCACCGGAGGAACTTCCTCGCCCCCGGAGAGATGCGTGCGGAAGTTTCCGCGTCCGAGCATCGACGTCTCATCCCTGAACTTGTCCAGCTCTTGAGCAGCTGCCGGTTGCTGCTCTGATGTAGGGACGGCGTCCGGGACATTACACGCGCCAAGCCAGGCGGACATCACCAGGACCAGCAAAGCAATTCCCGTTGGTTTCATGACGAATCCTCCATGTTGTGGTAGGTGATTGTGGTACGAGATGTACGGGTGGGAGATCATTTCGGCCCGCTCCCATCAGGTTAATGCAGGAAAGACGCTCTGACTACTCAACAACCGGACCAGGTCAAAGGTTTCGCCTGCAGTCTTTAATAGGGTACCCCATTCACCTTTTTCCCTCCTCCGGCATTAACTCTTACAGTCCCCCTCTTTTCACAAACCAACATAGGAGGTGCGTCATGTATGCAGCGAAGGCAGTACTTGTGCTGGGGCTCGCAGCCGCCAGTGCGCTCGTTTCGCCCGCGAACGAGAGTTCGGGCAAAGACAGGCGGGGGAAGTCGGGGGATGTGAAACCGATTTCCGGCTTCCTGGAGAAAGGGATGTCGTGGCTTGCGGAGGCTCAGTTTGAGAACGGCGGGTGGGGGGCCGGCAGTCATACACGTCAGGAGATCCGCGACCCGAAAGCTGTACAGGTGGATCCGGCAACCACGGCAATCTCGGCAATGGCGCTTGTGCGGGCTGGAAACACGCTGCGTGAAGGGGTATATTCAGCCAATGTCTTAAGAGCTCTCACGTACTTGCTCAACCAGGTCGAGGATTCTCCGGAAGAAAGCTCCAACATCACAACTCTCTCGGGCACCCAGCCGCAGAGCAAACTCGGTCAGAACATCGATGTCTCTATGTGCGCTCAGTTCTTCTCGAGGATCCTACCCTACACCAAACATGACAGGAAATTTGGGAAGCGTGTCACTGCTGCGCTGGACAAATGTCTCAGAAAGCTGGAGCGGGGACATAACAACGACGGGAGCTACGCCGGAGGGACGTGGGCCGGTGTGCTGCAATCGGCGATGGCGTATTCCGCGCTGGAGCAGGGACAAGCCGCCGGACGGGGCGTTGACGCCGATGTGCTCAACCGGTCACGCGAGTATCAGAAAGGCAACTTCAACGCAGCGACAGGCGAAGTGAAGACCGACAAGGCTGCGGGAGTTTCACTCTACTCCATCACCGGTAACCAGCGGGCAACCGCAAAGGAAGCACGGAGGACGGATGATATCATGGAAGGTGCGAAGAAGAAGGGAGTCCTCGGAAAGGACGCGGAGGTAAGCGTCGACAACCTGGTGAAAGCGGGTACCCGCAAAGAGGAAGCGGAGAAACTTGTGAGAGCGTACGAGCAGAACGAAGCGGGCTATCGTCAGCTCGACGATGAGCGGGTGCTTTCCGGGTTCGGCAACAACGGCGGCGAAGAATACCTGAGCCACATGATGACAAGCGAGTCCACGATCATCACAGGCACCGGCAAGTGGAACGACTGGACACAGAAGATGAGTGGACGCTTCGAGAAGGTCCAGAACTCCAACGGAAGCTGGAGCGGACACCACTGCATCACCAGTCCGGTCTTCTGCACGGCGGCGGTGATCATGACCCTCACAGCGGACAGAGATGCTGAGGTGCTTGTTGCGGACAAGAAAGGAAAAGAGTAAACAAGGATACGGGTGCAGGTGGGTCGGAATCAAAGGATGCATAGGAAACCAATGGATGGAGCCAGTGTAGGGGCACAGCATGCCGTGCCCCTACTGGTGTTTCTGCTCTGCCTCTCTTCGCTCCGGTGCGGCGCGACAAAGCGGGATGCCTTGCAAGCTGAGGCCATCCTCAGGAATGCCTGCACGTACCTGTGGAACAAGCAGTCTGCCGACGGCGGATGGCACAGTGAAACACACGGGATCCTGAGGGGCGGTCAGGCATGGACGCCGTTTGTGCTCTCTGCATTGCTTGAGGTGCCGGACGACGTGTATACGAAGCCTGAACTGAAAATCGAACGGGCGCTGGATTTCATCCGCACGAGCGTTAATGCGGAAGGGGTTCTCGGTGTATCGGACCCCGATGTTCTTGAATATCCGAACTATACGACCGCGTATGCGCTGCGCGTGCTGGTGAAACACGGCGCTGCCAGGGATAAACTCCTGATCGAGAAGATGAAAAAGTATCTTGCCTCGCAGCAGTTCGTTGAGCAGCGGGGATTCAGGCCGGACGATCTGGTTTACGGCTCGTGGGGATTCGGTGAGACGAACCTTCCGCCACACACGCCGGGGTTTGTAGACATCTCCCATGCGCGCCGCATACTGGAAGCACTGCGCGAAGCCAAGCATGGCGACCAGCGGACGTTTGACAACGCACAGGATTTCCTCCGCCTTCTCCAGAAGCACCCGACCGAGTCACGGACTCAGCCGGGTGTGGATGGAACAGGGAAGCCCCGGTACGACGGCGGCTTTTACTTCTCTCCGGTGGTTCTGGCGAGGAACAAAGGCGGGCGCGAGACCGATTCAACTGGAGGGGAATCAGCGTATCGAAGCTATGCGACTGCTACATGCGACGGTGTTCTGGCTTTGTTGGCCGCCGGGCTTCCGCGGGACGACAATCGGATTCAGGCTGCTCTGCAGTGGCTCCATGAGTATCCCGCACTGGATCGTCCGCAGGGGATTCCCGGGGATGCCGCGGAGCAATGGCACAAGGTGATGTTCTACTATCATCTGCTCGTGCGCTCGGAGATGTACGCTGCGTTCGGTATTCAGGGGGAATGGCGTAGCGAGATGGTGGACTTGCTGGAATCCCGTCAGCGTGAAGACGGGAGTTTTTCCAATCCATACGGCGAGTTGAACAAGGAGGACGATCCGTTGCTGGCAACCGCGATGGTCGTTGGAACGATGGTCAATGTGTTGAGGTAGCTCGCGAGCCGCCTGCAGGGACGCACCGCTGTGCATCCCTGCGAGACAAACTCAGGTGTTAATCAGACCTTCGCCTTCACACCGGCCATCGCTTCCTGTTTCCACATCATTGTGGTTTCGGCAACGAACGCTTCGAATGTCCGCGCCCTCTTTCCCAGGATCCGGAGTGTCTCCGCATTCTGCTCCGGTGTCGCGATGAGACCGTGAGTCTGGAAGTGCCGGTACATGATTGCGAAGTCCTTCACCAGCCAATCCGGCAACATCTTGAGAGCGCTCTCCGCCCACTTGTTCAGGTCGTCCCCCGCGTACACAACGGTCTTGGCGAGGTGCTTTCCGTAAGTCTGGGCAGTGGCGTCCGCAGTAATGAGGTCCGGACCTACCAGGTTGTAGGTCTTCCCGGTGAAGCCGTCATTCAGGAGAGCGTTCGTTATGGCGTCGGCGATGTCACGTGTGTCGACACGATGCAATCCCTTGTTCCCATATGGCTGAGCGTAGATGCCGTATTCCATGATCGGCTGCTTGAACCAGTAGTCGTTCTGGAAAAAATTGTTTGGCCGGATGAGTGTGTACGGTATTCCCGACTCCTTGACCGCATTCTCAATCGGTATCTTGTCGGCGAAGTGTGGAGCATCGGGGATGTCTTCAAGCCTGTGGACACTCATGTACACGACACGCTTCACCCCTGCCTCCTTCGCGGCCTGCACTCCATTGAGTCCGAGTTCCCTTTCCTTTGGACTCAGAGGAGTCATGAGAAACACGCGGTCAACCCCGGCAAACGGTTCGCGAAGCGAGGTCTTGTCACCAAGGTCTCCGAGAACACCCTCCGTTCCAGCGGGGAGATTTGAGAGCTTCTCCTTTGTGTGCGTCATGATGCGGGTATCCGCCTTCCGGTCGAGCAGGTTCCGGACGACCTGACTTCCCACGTTTCCGGTACCACCAATGACGAGGATTTTCATGGGGGACTCCTTTCTGGTTGTTGAGTGTGGCTTGATTTGATAAAGAGTGGAGTGTTTCAGACAATATAACACACTCTGACGAGAATTGTTTCCGGGTGTGGTAAAAAGTTACTCGTTCCCACCGTTCCTTCCGCAAGTCGTTAATTTTCATTGTCTCTTTGGTATTGCCGGGTTATATTCCCGTTACACGTTTCACACCGGGAACCGCCTGAACGTCTTTTGCCTTTCACTAAGTGCCGGGGCATCGTTCGGTTATTATTTCACGCATAGGGTTTATCCGATCATCTGCCGATAATCTGGAAGACGGGCTGTGAAGTTCTCCCTCTTATTCATCTGCATGTTGTTTGCTGTTGAATGTCACCCCGATCCCATTGACTGGGTCCGGGTGCACGACCTCACCGTGCGCGGTATTCACCAGTTGTACAGTCTGGAGGTGGATAGCGCGATGCATTCGTTCGGTTCGGTCAGCCGCCTCGCACCCGGCGACCCGCGTGGCCCGTTCTTCCAGAGCATGGTCCACTTCTATTTGTATGGACTGAACCGGGACGAACGGGAGCTTGCAACATTCCTCAATGAGTCGGAGAGGGTTATTGACATCTGCGAGCAGCTTCTCGACCAGAATGGGAATGATGCCACGACAAAGTTCTACCTCGGAGGCATCTATGGCTATCGCGGCCTCGCATACCACACGAACCGCTCATATCTCAAAGCGGCCCAGGAGGGAAGGAAAGGATATCTCCTTCTTGAAGACGCTGTGTTTGAGAAGCCGGATCTCTATGATGCCCACATGGGGTTCGGCCTTTTCCAGTATCTTCTGGCCAAACTCCCAAGGTCCATGCAGTGGATTCTCTCGGTTCTTGGTTTCAGCGGTGATCTCGAAGGAGGGTTGCGCTCACTGCAGCTTGCCGCCGACAAGGGTGTGTACACACGGACGGAAGCGAAGCTCTTTCTTGCCCAATTCCTCTTCGCAGAGGGACGCCGCGATACCGCAATGCAGTTCCTGAACGAGTTGCGCAACGAGTTTCCCGAGAACACACTGTTCATGGTGTTGTATGCATTCTGGCAGCACCGCCTCGACAACCTGGATGAGGCAATGAAAGCTGCGAAAGCTGCGATCGATCTGAACAACCGAAAGAAGGTGCGCTACGGAGAAGAACTCGCCTATAGCACTCTCGGAAGCATCTACTTCACGATGAACGATTTCACACAGGCGGCGGCCTATTACCGTCTCTATATGAGGATGACATCCAATGACCAGAGAACTCCGAGTTTCACGTTCTACAGGGCCGGCGTCGCAACCGAAATTAGCGGGGACAGAACAACTGCGCTGGAGTTTTATCGACGCATGAAGCCCCCGGAAGGCGGGGACCGCGGCTGGAACGCGTACCACTACCGGCGGGGCCGGGAACTTCTCCATACTCCTCTGACCGAGCCCGAAGTGCTAATCATAAAGGGAGGGAATGAGTTCTCACAGGATAAGTACCCCCAAGCGATCAGACTGCATGAAGAGGCACTCAAAAAGGCAAACGGTAATACAGACCTTCAGGCGAGAGCACTCTATGGCGTCATGCAGGCGCAATACGGAGCGGAGATGCTTGTTGAGGCACGGGAGACGGGAAAACGACTGGTGGTGCTGAAGCCGGTGAACGAGGGGTGGACCATCCCGCACGGATGGTTCAAGCTCGGGCAAGCGCAAGCGAAGCTGGGGAACACGGCAGAGGCCCGTGTTGCCTTCAGTAAGGTAGGTGACTTCGACGACTACGACTATCAGGAACGGCTCGAACGACAGTTGAAGGAAGAGCTGGAGAATCTCAACCGCCGCTCAGCCCCTTAGCAGGCTGTTGAAAAAGCAAAATGCCATTCTGAGTCCCGATGTTTTTCTCGGGACGAAGAATCTGATTCAGGGCAAATAGTGTCGGGTGTGAAGCAGGCCGGCCGTTTCTTGACACCGGGTGGAGGGTTTTTCACATAATCAAAATTGCATTAGGAATCCTCGCCCGAATCACGTATCTTGTAGCCACTGCAAATCAGTCCCGGCAAAAGTTGGGACATCCGCAAACGGTCACAAGTATCGCGAGCGGACATCAGAGAGCGCTCCGATGACGATGCAGAAGGTTGTGTCGGGCCTGCCCCGCTTCAGGAGTTCAACTGAGGCAGGCGGGGTAAGACTTTGTAGACCGCTATCCGCTGAACCCCGAAGTATTCGGGGTGAACACCCCGGGTATCGACTCCACTAGGATAAACATCGGCAACGACTTCTTCAGGTTACGTTAGTGCGTTTCATGACTTTGTAGACTTTCGGGCTTTGAAGGCCTGAGAGGATCACTGTTTACCAATCATTTCAAAGGTTGTATTTATGGGTTTTACAAAATTCGGTCTTTCCGACCGCATCATTCAAGGGGTACGCGCCGCGGGATACACAAGCCCGACGCCGATCCAGTCGCTTGCCATCCAGCCTGCGCTTGAGGGCAGGGATATTATCGGGTCTGCCCAGACGGGCACCGGCAAAACCGCAGCATTCGTGCTGCCGATGCTACACCGACTTGCGGGGAGTTCGCTCGATAAGCGTCCACATCACCCGCGGGCACTTGTACTCACGCCCACACGCGAGCTTGCGCAACAGGTACACGACACGGTTGTTGGATATGGCAAGTTTGTTCAGCTCCGTCCTGTGTCCATTTATGGCGGCGTAAACATGGAGAACCAGGTGAAGCTTCTTCGCCGGGGAGCAGACATCGTTATCGCGACGCCAGGCCGGCTGTTGGACCACATGCAACGCAGGACGATTGATCTTTCCGGCGTTCAGATCCTTGTGCTCGATGAGGCCGACAGGATGCTCGACATGGGTTTCATCAACGATGTCCGCAAGATCATTGCCGCGGTGCCGACGGAGCGTCAAACGATGCTCTTCTCCGCCACGATCTCCGGAGAGATCAAGGAGCTTGCCTCCCGCATCCTGCGCAACCCGCACATGGTGGAAGTGGGAGAACGGCGCAGCCCTGCGGAAACGATCGCGCAACATTTCTACTCCGCGACATCATCAGGCAAGATCGATCTCCTGCTCCATGCGCTCGAGGCCGAGAAGATGGATAGCGTGCTCGTCTTTTCCCGCACCAAGCACGGCGCCGACAAGATCACAAGGCGTTTGGAGCGGATGGGAATCCAGTCCGTTGCCATTCACTCGAACCGCACACAGGCGCAGCGTCAGCGGGCACTGGATGGGTTCAAGCAGGGCCGGTTCCGGGTGCTGGTCGCAACGGATATCGCTGCCCGTGGTATAGACGTGGATGGCATCTCTCATGTCATCAACTATGACATCCCTCATTACGCGGAAGACTACGTCCACCGCATCGGGCGCACAGGGCGGGCGGGTGCGACAGGTGACGCCGTCACGTTCGTTGCAAGCGACGATCGGCTGCATCTGAAGAAGATTGAAAGATTCACCGGGAAACACTTTACCGTCAAGTCATATCCTGGGTTTACACCTCAACCGACGGCCCAGATGCCGGATGTGGAACGTGGTGTGCATGCACACCGGACTTCCGCGCGCCCGCATGTCCGGAGTCATGCAACAGGTTCCCAGGCACACAGGCATTCGACAATTTCGAATGTACATCCCGTTGCACCGCGGAAGCCGTGGGACCACAAGCAAAACCACCGGCCGAAGAAAAAGAAGAGGTTCGAGTTCGGCAGGAAGAAAGCATCGGGCAGGAAGATGGAAGCCTTTTCGTCAGACGTGGGCTGGTCGAACCACTAGGAGGCAACCGAAGCAAAACGTCATTCTGAGTCCCGATGTTTTTCTCGGGACGAACAATCTGATTCGAGGGAGAGATTCTTCCTCTCCCGAGGGGTCGGGATCGTTCAGAATAACATGAGCCCCTTTTTCAACACCCCGCTATCAAGTGTTGAGAGAGCACAACCACGGGGCTGCCTTTCCCGCATATATCTCGTTGTGTTTCAAGCAGTTGAGTATTGCGCCGTTGCATCTCAAATTTCTATCCTGTACCTTGAGCCCCACGAACGCTGGCAATCACAACACAAGGAGGGGGTATGCTGCGATTGGCTCTTGCAATGACGGCGCTGGTTGCATGTTGCACGCTTGGCACAGAGATGGCCTCTGCTCAGGCAACCAAGAACATCGAAGGAAAGGAAGCCGCGGCCCAGCAAAACAGTTGGCAACAGGTCGACCAGATTAACAAGGAGGCAGACCAAACCAGGGCACGACACAGCCAGGGTCTTCAGTCCGGTGGTATAACGAAGGGACACACAGGTGGCTACATCCTGAAGAAATCCTACCCCTCGAAGAGATCACCAAAGATGAAAGCTGCTCCGAATCAACGGAAGGCTGCAGCTCAAGCAAAAGCTAAAGCAAATAAGACAAAGAAGAAGAAGTAAGGCCGGCATTGACCTGCCCGGAACGGCATCCCGCAGACACGGGATGCCGTTTGTGTTTTAGGTCGCGGTCGCGCTTGATTTTTCGACACTCCCCACCTACTTTGGGCGTAGTGTTTTGGTCTCCCGCAAGCTGGTTTCCCTTTGCATGAACATTTCGCAGCATAAACGACTTGCACGATGGCCTGCCGTCGTCGGGATGCTCATTGCGGGTCAAATTCACCCCCGTTGAACCTAACAAAGAGTCTCCGTAAGTTGTACGCAATTCCCAACTATCTCTAATGCCCAACCACCACGAACTAGCCCAATTCATCTGGCAGATCGCCGACTTGCTGCGCGGGCCGTACCGCCCGCCACAGTATGAGCGCGTGATGCTGCCGATGACCGTCCTGCGTCGCTTCGATTGCGTACTTGCTCCAACGAAAGAAAAGGTGCTCAAAGAATACACAAAGCGCAGGGGCGGCAAATTAGATGACGATGCTCTGGACAGGTTGCTCAACAGGAGAACCCTTTGAGGTAGGAGACGAGATGCTTCTCGATGTTGTCGGGATGTCTCAAAGTTCTGTGATGTGGACTTGCACCCCGACAAGGTGGACAATCTGCAGATGGGGCTCGTCTTTGAAGATCTCATCAGGCGTTTCAACGAAGCGGCAAACGAGACCGCCGGTGACCACTTCACACCACGTGAGGTGATTCGTCTGATGGTCGATCTCCTGTTCATCAACGACGACAGGTTACTCGCAACGCCCGGCACGGTACGCAAGCTGCTCGATCCTGCTTGCGGGACGGGAGGAATGCTGGCCGGGGCGCAAAACTATCTTCGGGAACATCATCCTCAAGCGAAGCTTTTTGTGTATGGTCAAGAATACAACAAGCGGGCATTCGCAACGGCGGCATCAGACATGCTCATCAAGCAGATTGACCACAACGGTACCGGCGACAACATCCGGTTTGGCGATTCGTTCACTGAAGATCAATTTGAGGATGAGCGGTTCGATTATCTTCTCACCAATCCCCCATTTGGCGTTAACTGGAAGAAGCAGCAGAAGGAGATTCAACGCGAACATGAGAAGCTGGGATTTGCGGGAAGGTTCGGCGCAGGATTGCCGCGGGTGAATGACGGGGCGCTCCTGTTCCTTCAGCACATGATCGATAAGTTTGAACCAGTCACTCCCAAAGAGCATAAGCATGGATCCCGTCTTGCGATTGTCTTCAATGGGTCGCCCTTGTTCACAGGCGGTGCAGGCTCCGGCGAAAGCAACATCCGTAAGTGGATTATCGAGAACGACTGGCTTGGAGCGATCATTGCCTTGCCCGAACAAATGTTCTACAATACCGGCATTGGCACATACATCTGGATCGTGACGAACCGGAAGGAGAAGCACAGGAAAGGGAAGATTCAGCTTCTCGATTCCCGCGAGCGATGGAAGCCGATGCGGCGTTCATTGGGCGATAAGCGCCGCGAGATTGGAGAGGATGACATTGCCACGATTGTGAAGGAGTACGGCAACTTTGAGGAGAAGGAGACTTCTAAGAGCTTTGATAACGCCGACTTTGGCTACACCCGCGTGACCGTTGAACGGCCTTTGCGGCTCAAGTACCAGATGACAACGGACCGCAAGTCCCGCTTCCTCGATGCGGTGCCGCACCTACTGGATGATGTGCAGGAGATTGACAAGGCATTGGGGGGAGAGCCATATCTCAACTGGAACGAGGCATGGGAGAAGATTGCTGCGGTTCTGGATGTGCGCAAGTCAAAATGGAAGGCCCCAGAGCAGAAACTCTTCCGAGATGTGTTCACGGAGAAAGATCCCCAAGCGGAGCCGGTCGCCGCAAAAGAAAAGGGATATGAGCCTGACGCAGACTTGCGGGACTTTGAGAACATCCCGCTCAAAGAAGACATTGACGAGTACTTCTGCAGGGAAGTGTTGCCCCATGTGCCCGATGCGTGGATGGACCGGACCAAGGACAAGGTGGGATATGAGATCAACTTCAACCGGTACTTCTACAAGTATGTACCGCCGAGACCGTTGGAAGAGATTGATGCCGATTTGAAGAAAGCGGAAGAGGAGATTATGCGCTTGCTCAGAGAGGTAACGACGTGATTGCGCGTGGGAAAAGAAAAGTAGCGAGCAACATTGACAGTCCGAAGACTATTTCGTATCATGAGACCAGCATACCCGCCGCGCCTCTATCATTCCGGCTTTGTCGGATTGGAAAGCGTAATTCGGCGGGTCTTCTTTTTCTGGTAGATTCATGAGATACGAGAAGCCCGCGCTCACCTTCGAGCAGCAAGCCGATCTCCTCCTTGGCCGCGGTTTGGTTGCAGACCGCACTCAACTCATTGCTCGTCTTCAGACTGTCAATTACTACCGACTGAGCGGTTACCTATTTCCGTTTCGGCTTGCCGACAACAGGATCAGGGCAGGAACAACGCTCGACACAGTGTGGCAGCACTATACGTTTGATCGACAGCTCAGGATCATCACCATGGATGCGGTCGAGCGCGTAGAGGTTGCTGTACGAACGCAACTTGCATATCAATTCTCCCACACCTACGGTCCATTTGCGTACGCTGCTTCGGCCAACATGCCCGGACTTCGTCCGGAAGAGCATCAGCGATGGCTGGATGAATTGAAGGTCGAAACGGAACGAAGCAAAGAGCCCTTCATCAAGCACTTTCGGGAGAAGTATGGAGATGAACACGACGCGCTCCCGCTCTGGATGCTTGTCGAAGTTATGAGCTTTGGAAAAACACTGACGTTCTACAATGGCGTGGAGAGGGAGGTGCGACGGGGTGTTGCCCTGCTGTACCAGATTCCCGATGAAGTGCTGCAATCATGGTTGCGCGCACTGAATGCTGTGAGGAACATCTGCGCTCATCACGGCCGGCTGTGGAACCGCGAGCTTGGCTACAAGCCGAAACTCCCGCACCGGAGAAAATACCCTGAATGGCACGAGCCGGTGCAGATACCGCAAGGACGTGTGTTTGCCATCCTCACTATCCTCAGATACTTGTTGCACTTTGTAGCCCCAACCAGCAAGTGGGAGACAAGACTGCGAAAACTCTTGGATGACAATCCAAACGTGTCAAGACAGGTCATGGGTTTCCCAGAGCGTTGGAGCGAGAGCGTGCTATGGAAGTAGAGCAATGGTCAGCATTCCTGCCGCACTCATGGGAGGTAAAGCCGTTACGGGCAGTTGCCGATTTTTGGGTTAGCAATGTTGACAAGCTGAGCCGAAAAGATGAACAGCAAGTGCGGTTGTGTAACTATACTGACGTCTACAAACACCAGTTTATTACTCTTGACTTGGACTTCATGCGAGCTACAGCAACTCTAGCAGAGATCAAGAAGTTCCGCCTACAAACAAGCGACGTGGTCATAACAAAGGATTCTGAATCGTGGGATGATATTGGTGTACCAGCATTGGTTATCGAGACGGCTGAAGACCTGGTGTGTGGGTATCATCTCGCCATCCTCCGGTCACGCGATGGAGAAATTGATGGACGCTTTTTGTTTCGCTGCCTCCAAGCAAAACCAATCCGAGTTTGGCTTGAGTTGGCTGCAAACGGTGTAACGCGGTTTGGCATACCAAAGGAAGAGATCGGACTGATGCCCCTGCCCGTTCCTCCATTGGATCAACAGATCAGGTTGGCATCTTTCCTTGACCGCGAAACCTCTCGCATCGACGCGTTGATTGCCGCCAAGGAGCGGCTGTTTGAGTTGCTTGCGGAGAAACGCCGTGCGCTCATTACTCAGGCAGTGACGAAAGGACTCAACCCCAACGCCCCAATGCGCGACTCCGGTCTGCCGTGGCTGGAGGAGATACCGAGGCATTGGGAAATGAAGAAGCTCAAGTATCTGAGCACAGGTGGATTGGTCAATGGTCTGTTCAAAAAGAAGGACCAGTATGGGTCCGGCACAAAGTTGATAAATGTGTTTGACATCTACCGAGAGGATTTTGTTGTTGATTCTGCGGGTCTAGAATCGGTTGAACTGGTTGATGGTGAAATAGGTAAATACCGAGTCTTAGAGGGGGACGTATTCTTTGTCCGCTCTTCTCTCAAACTTGAAGGCATCGCTGCTTCAGCGGTTGTCACGAACGCAAAGGAAGAAATGGTCTTCGAGTGCCACCTAATTCGTGCACGTCCAGATCAAAAAAACATTGTTCCTGAGTTTCTTATCAACTACCTGAATTCTGAGCCCATTCGTGCAAAGTGATTCCCCCTCTCAGTAGCTTTCGCATCGCCTTTACAAGACGAGTTTCCTTGATGCGAACGGATTTGACTGAAGACCTTCCAGACTCTCCTGGTGTTTATCTCTTCTACGGCGCTTCGGATGAATTGCTCTGCGTTGGCAAGAGCAAATCAATGCTTGCCGAAGAAGTCAACAAGGCCATGAAAATAGGTCAGAAAGCTCGCTTTTGAGCGAAACCTCCCCTTGCATCTTTTTAACCTATAAGTTAACTTGACCAGTGCCAGTTGAACTCTACTACTCCGGGAGCAGGGCGGACATACTTGTGTATGTCAATCAGCGTGGAGAGGCATTGGCAGCCGAGTTCATTGAGGGACTATCTGAGTCAGATCAGAAGAAGGTCATCAGGCTCCTGAAGGAATTCGCTGAGCGGGGAGAGATTCGCAACAGAGAAAAGTTCAAACTGGAGCAAAAACCCATTTATGCTTTCAAATCGTACCAGATACGAATCCCCTGCTTCTATCTTCCTGATTCCCCCAAGAGAACAGTTGTTCTTACGCATGGCTTGATCAAGAAAGCCGACAAGCTTCCACAGAGGGAGCTTGACAAAGCAATGCAGATATGTAACGAAGTCATTCAGACTCTAAAAAAAGGTGATGCATTGAAGCCCGCCGATCGTTTCAAGAAACTGTTGGACAAGTACCGGGACGACCCGGAGTATGTTGCAGAAGGTTTGCTCATCGACATCAACGAACAAATCGTTGAACTGCTTGAGAGCAAGAAGGTCACCAGATCCGAGCTCGCACAGAAACTCGGTGTGTCGAACGCGTACATTACCAAGCTGTTGAACGGAAATGAGAATCTTACGATCAAGCAGCTTGTGAGGCTTGTTGTCGCGCTTGGGTGCAGCGTTGATGTGGCAATTGTTCCTAAACGATTCACTGTCGACCGTTTGCCGAGCTACAGACGCGAACGGCGCGAGTTCATTTTGCCGGCCGAGCTAGTCAAAACCAAGGCGGCATCTCAGACCGAGAAGAAGAAACAGAAGGCTTGATTTATCCGACCCTGATCGGGTCGTAGTCGCCTCGATTTCTAGCAGGAACAGATACTCGACATATCCGAACCTCCCACAAGCACAGAGACCATTTCGGGCTGTTTGACTTTGGTTTCCCCTCTCAGTAGCTTTCGCATCGTCTTTCACGGAAAGCTCTTCTGATGCGAACGGATTTGACTCAAGACCTTCCAGACTCTCCTGGTGTGTATCTTTTCTACGGCGTCTCGGATGAATTGCTCTACGTTGGCAAGAGCAAGACAATCCGGACGCGTGTCCGCTCTCATTTTGCCTCACGGGAAGAAGGCCCGATGTGCCGGCGCGTCCGTCGCGTTGAGGCACGACAGACGGCCGGTGAGCTGGGGGCACTCCTGCTTGAATTGCAGCTCATCAAGTCGCTCAGGCCGATGTACAATATCCGCTCACGGCAAACGCGGCGGATCGTTGTTGCTCGTCTGGTGAAAACGGCAGGCTCATACTCCACCATCGCGCTGGAGGCGATCAGCAACATCAATCCCTCCCACATGGCCCCCTTCATGGCCATCTTCAAAACGAAGACACAGGCAAAGGAATACCTCGCATCCATTGTGCGTACGCATGGACTTTGCTCCCGGCTCCTGGGCCTCGAACGAACAAACAGGCATTGCTTTTCCTTCCATCTTGGTCAATGCAAGGGAGCGTGCATGGGGGAGGAAGACCCGGCGGCCTACAATGCGCGGTTCGAAGCGGCGTTTGCGGACAGACGGATCAAGGCCTGGCCTTTTGAGGGTGGAGTGATTATCGAGGAGCGCGGAGAGAACAACAACCAGGGGGAAGTGTTCATTGTCGACCATTGGTGCTTGGTTTACAGTTTCAAGTACTCACTCGACAGGTTTGAGCTCAATGTGCGGGGCGTGCATCACTTCGATTATGACAGCTACAAGACCCTCTGCGGGTACATTCTCGATGACGCGCATCGTCTTCACATCAGGACCATCACCAGGAAGGACATGGATCTGTTTATTCGCGACCGGAGCTCCGTACGTCCTGCGCGTATCGCCGACCTCCTGGCAAAAACCACCGTTGCGGTATAGGTTCTCTCGTGCACGACCGGACTGTTGCGATCTTCAGCGTCTCTGCCGGGACCGGCCACCTGCGCGCCGCAGAGGCTTTGAAGGCCACCATTGAAGAGAACTTCCCCACCCTCAGGGCCGTTCATATCGACCTGATGACGCTGGTCCCACCCCTCTTCAAGAAACTCTACGCCGACTCATACTTTCCTCTCGTTGAACAACATCCTGCATTGTGGGGGTATCTGTACGCGCAAAGTGATCGACGAAAGCTGGACTCAAAGCTTGACCGGTTTCGCATTGCGATCGAACGGCTGAACACTCGCAAACTGAAATCCGTGCTTCGCGAGATCAAGCCCGACTTTGTCATCTGCACGCATTTTCTGCCGGCGGAGCTGTTCTCGCGGTGGAGGAGAAAAGGAACATTCCGGAAACCCGTCTGGGTGGTTGTCACGGATTTTGATATCCACATGCTCTGGGTTCACCGGCATCTATCGGGTTACTGCACGCCACATGAAGAAGTGGCCTGGCGACTGAAAGACCGCGGCGTCGAGGCATCAACAATTCACGTGACCGGGATTCCCATCATGCCTGCCTTTGGTGCGAAGCATTCCAGGGAGGAATGTGCGCGCGAGATAGGAATCGACCCACGCAAGGCCACGCTGCTGCTCATGTCCGGGGGGGCGGGAGTGGGAAGAATTCAAAAACTTGCAAGAAGGCTCCTGACGCTGCCCGAGGAATTTCAGATGGTCGCTCTCGCAGGCAAGAATGCCAGGCTCCTGGCGGACCTCCAGAAGATATCACACGAGCATTCCGGGCGACTGACGGCCATGGGATTCACGAATTCCATCGAGCGTGTGATGGCCGCAGCCGACGTTGCGATAACGAAGTCCGGTGGACTCACAACATCGGAGTGTCTCGCCGTTGGCCTGCCGATGATCGTCATATCGCCCATCCCGGGACAGGAAGAACGGAACGCGGATTTTCTGCTCGAACACGGTGCAGCGCTCAAGGCATACGATGAAGCGGGACTTGAGTTCCGCGTGAAGACCTTGCTCAACGATTCGGCCCGACGCGACGCCATGCGGGCAAACGCAGCCCGCCTCGGCAAGCCTGAGGCAGCGCGGAGAATACTGGACGTGGTTCTGAACTCATAACCTGCCGCTGCATGCCGTTGAACATTCCACTTCTTACCACCGTTGCTGTCTTTCTCCTGATCGCAGTCAGGCAGGTCGGAAGCATCAGGGTTCAGATCTGGCAGGCCATGGCGTCCGGGGCCCTCGTGGTTCTCCTGACGGGACAGATCACACCATCCGACGCATGGGATGCGGTCAACCTGGATGTCATGCTGTTCCTCTTTGGGATGTTCGTGGTAGGGCAGGCGCTCGATGAAAGCGGCTACCTTGCGCATGCTTCGTACAAATACTTCAAGCGGGCCAGGACACTCGACTCGCTCCTGTTGATGATCGTGTTCGGCGCCGGGCTTACTTCCGCCTTCCTGATGAACGATACGCTTGCAATCGTTGGGACGCCCGTTGTCCTCTTGCTGGCACGGAAGCATGCCATGCGCCCCCGGGTCCTCCTCCTCGCTCTCGCGTTTGCGGTTACGATTGGTAGTGTTATGAGTCCCATCGGTAACCCGCAGAACCTCTTGATTGCACTCAACGGTGGCATCCCCAACCCGTTCTTGACATTCCTCAGGTGGTTGCTTGTTCCGACAATCGTGAATCTCTACCTCGCTTTTCTTCTTCTCAAGAGGATGTATCGAAGTGACTTCCACGATGCCGGGCTGGCGCATTCGCAGGAGCCGATCCGCAACCACGAACTTGCACTGCTCTCGCGTATTTCGTTGCAGATTATCATCGTGATGGTGGGGGTAAAGATAGCACTCGCAGCCTTTGGCGTTGGAGACTCCCTGCGCCTTACACATATCGCTCTCGCCGCGTGCTTGCCGGTGCTTGTCGGAAGCTCAAGGCGGCTGATGATCCTGAAGCACATCGATTGGCACACGCTGGTGTTCTTTGCAGCGATGTTTGTGCTGATGGAAAGCGTGTGGCAGACGGGGTTCCTTCAAGAGGTCATCGTCGAGCTGGGAGTGGATGTCGCATCGACCGAGATGATTCTCGTTATCAGCATCGTCCTCAGCCAGTTCATCTCCAACGTCCCGCTGGTTGCGCTGTACCAGCCGATGCTCATGCATGCAGGCGTTTCCACAGAAGAACTCATGGCACTTGCGGCAGGCAGCACTATTGCCGGCAACCTCTTTATTCTCGGAGCGGCAAGCAATGTCATCATTAGCCAGAACGCGGAAAAGAAGGCGAAGCAGACAATCACGTTCGTCGAATTTGCGCGACTAGGAGTTCCACTAACGTTCCTCAATACGGTGGTCTACTGGTTGTTCCTGAAGTTCGTCTGAGCCCTTTCTCCGTAACGCATCCGGCCTTTTGATTTGCAATTCTTTTTGCTACCTTTTTATGCCTTCCAATACTCAGTCGAATCGAAAAGGAGAGACATGATTCCGTTCATTACCGCAGCCCTGATCGTCATGATGCCGGTGTTACTCGCTGCGCAGGAGTCGCCTCACGCGTTCCGCGGTGCGATGATTTATCCCGTTGAGGGCGAGCCGATAGAGAATGGTGTCCTTCTTGTTAAGGGTGGGAAGATCGTGGCGGTCGGGTCGGCCTCCGATGTTTCCGTGCCCGCCGATGCGGTTGTGTTTGATGTTCCCGGCAAAGTCATCATGCCGGGGTTTGTCGATACGCATTCGCATATCGGCGGCGGAGATGGGGGCGACCAATCGGCAGCCCTCCAGCCCGACATACGCATCCTTGATGCAATCGATGTCCGGAATGACACGTTCAAGAAGGCCCGTGCAGGTGGGATTACAACTGTCAACGTCATGCCGGGTTCAGGACATTTGATGAGTGGACAGACCGCCTACCTGAAACTCCGTGAAGCGAACACGATCAACGACATGCTGTTCTGTAAGGACCCGCTCAACGATGTGTGTGGCGGGATGAAGATGGCGAACGGTACCAACTCCATCCGGGAAAAGCCTTTTCCCGGAACGAGGGCAAAATCAGCGGCGTTGGTGCGCCAGCTTTTTGTGAAGGCGCAGGAGTACCGCGCGAAGGTGCTGGCTGCAAAAGGCGATTCGGAGAAAATGCCCAAGCGCGAGCTCGACATGGAAGCGCTTGTCCAGGTGCTCGAAGGCAGGCGCATTGTCCAGCACCACACGCACCGCCATGACGACATCCTCACGGTGCTCAGGCTTGCAAAGGAGTTCGGCTTCCGCGTCGTCCTGCACCATGTAAGTGAAGGGTGGAAGGTTGCAAAAGAGATTGCAGACGCCAAAGTACCCTGCTCTATTATTGTCATCGACTCGCCGGGTGGAAAGCTGGAAGCGGTGGACATGCGCTATGACAACGGCGCGATGCTCGAAAAGGCAGGCGTGACTGTGGCCTTCCATACGGATGACGGTATTACGGATTCGAGACTCTTCCTCCGTTCGGCGGCATTCGGGGTTCGAGCAGGGATGTCCCGGCCAAAGGCGCTCGAAGCGCTGACACTTGCCGGAGCGAAGATGCTGGATCTTGAGGGCCGTGTCGGATCGCTGAAGGTCGGAAAGGATGCGGACTTTGTGATCCTTTCGGGGGATCCACTCAGTGTCTATACTCATGTTGAGCAGACATGGGTTGAGGGAACGAAGGTGTTCGATCGCTCTAACCCGGACGACCGCAAGTACGCAGTTGGCGGGTATGAAGTGTTCCGAAGTGAAGCCAAAGCAAACGGATGTGAAGGAGACACGGAATGACCAGCAAGAACGAGACCGTGCCCACCATCCCACAACAATTCAGAGGGTGTCCAATAAGTTCGGAGAATGTCATTCTGAGACCAGCCCTTGCTTTTCGGGTCGAAGAATCTGATCAAAAGAGAGATTCTTCGGTCGCTGCGCTCCCTCAGAATGACAACTGCTTTCTTTTTGGACAGCCTCTCAAAGAGGGGTGTCATGCAACGAGGTGGGATGGTGTACTGGCAAATCACTCTGGATGGGGTCTGTCTTCTCTCTGCGGGATCATGCTGATACTCGCATCGCACGCACATTCTCAGCTCGCCGTTCGAGGGGAAACGGTCTACACGATGGCTGGACAGGCGATCAAGGACGGCATAGTTCTGATAAGTGGAAGGAAGATCGAGCGTGTAGGCCCACCCGCGGAGGTGTTGATCCCTTCCGGCTACAAAGTCATGACTGCGAAGGTCGTGACGCCGGGGCTTGTTGACGCACACTCGGTGGTGGGACTCACTGGTATCTACAACCAGAAGCATGATTCAGATCAGCTCGAGCTTTCAGACGCCATTCAGCCGGAACTTCGTGCGCTTGACGCATACAACCCGCGCGAGAAGCTTGTTGAGTGGATCCGCGACCTCGGAGTTACGACGGTGCAAACCGGTCCTGCGCCTGGAGCCCTTTCGAGCGGTCAGACCGTCATCGTAAAAACGTACGGCGGCACAGTGACCGAGGCTCTTGTGGATTCGATCGGCATGGTGACATTCACGCTCGGTTCGGACGTCAGCGCAAATTTCAAGACTCCCGGCACACGCACGAAGGGCGTAGCCATGCTCCGCGCTGAATTCATCAAGGCGCAGGAGTATGCGGCGAAGATGAAACTCAAGGATCCCGAGAAGCGCCCTTCGAGGGACCTCAAAATGGAAGTGCTTGTGCAGGTACTAAGCGGCCGGACGAAAGCATTGATCACAGCGAACAGGGCAACCGAGATCATGAGTGCCCTGCGGCTCGCGCAGGAGTTCGGCTTCGAGCTAGTGCTCGATGGTGCTGCCGAAGCGTATCTCCTTGTCGATGAGATCAGAAAGGCTGGTGTGCCGGTGATCCTCCATCCGACGATGGACCGTCACTATGGTGACACACGGAATGTTTCGTTCGAGACGGCGGCACAGCTCCGCAAGGCAGGCATTTCCTTTGCCATCCAGAGTGGATATGAGAGTTACGTCCCCAAGACGCGCGTGGTGCTGTACGAGGCAGCCATTGCTGCGACGAACGGACTGACATTTGAGGAGGCGCTGGCTTCGATCACACGAGACGCGGCGCGTATTATCGGCGTGGATCGGCGCGTTGGCTCGCTTGAAGCGGGCAAGGATGCGGACGTGGTTCTCTTCGACGGTGATCCATTCGAGTACACGTCGCACGTGTGTGGCGTCATCATCGATGGGACCGTTGTAAGCGAGACGTGTAAGTGATATCGTCATCGACCTGAACCTCTCGCATCGCTCCGGTAATGGCCAACCTGAAAGAGTTCTTCGATGCAGTCTCACGTGGCGACGTAGCTATGGTGAAGACGATGATCGACCGGATTCCAGAGTTTGTCCGGGCAAAACATGATGGTGCCACTCCTTTGCATTTTGCTGCGATCAACAATCGCCCTGAAGTGGTCGCCGTACTCATTGCTCACGGGGCCGACCTTCACGCACAAGATGATGAATACTCTGCGATGCCGATTGGCTGGGCAAATGAAAAGGGGCATACGGAAATGGTCGAGTATCTTCTCAGGAAAGGAACGGTGCTCACGCTGAACCGGGCTGCAGCATACGGATGCATCGATCGAGTTCGCGAACTCCTGCTTGATGAGGACTCGCAGGTTAACATGATCGATGGGTATGGGGCTCCCATCCATGAGGCGAGCCTGTGGGGTCATCCGGAGATTGTGGATTTGCTCCTGGCGCATGGCGCAAACCCCGACATCAAAAACCGCGACGGGCTTACAGCATTTGCCATTGCAAAGCGGCAGATGGATTCTGGCGGTAAGGGGACACCAATTGTCATAGAGACCAAACGTCAGGAAATAGTTGAAGGTTGCCGCGCAGTGATCGAAGCCTTGCGCGACTACGGAGCAATGGAGCACTGACCTCCCATCAAATTGATTTTCACACCTCAAATTACTACACTATCTACCGTTGCTGAAAAGACCTCAGTGCACTCTGGAAGAGTTCAGCATCCTCGAAGAGGTCTGGAACGAACGCATGCTTCCCGGTGCCTGCGATGAGCGGGAGTGAACTTCGGGATGCAGTTGCGATTGTCACCGGAGCTTCAAGCGGTATTGGTCGCGCTACCGCCCTTGCACTTGCGATAAGAGGAAGCGTTGTGGTTGCAGCTTCCCGGAATCATGAGGCGCTCTGCAGCCTGGAGAAGGAGATTGTTGCATCTGGCGGCAAGGTGTGCATCATGCTCACCGACGTCACCCTGAAAGACCAGGTGCGCCGCCTTGTACAAGAAGCCGTTAGACAGTTTGGTCGGATTGACATTGCGGTGTGCAACGCCGGAGCCTATCTTCGCAGACGGGTGGTCGATCTCAAGATCGAGGACTACGAACGGATCATGGCAGTGAACTTCTACGGCGCTCTCAATCTCATCCACGAGGTATTACCGCACATGCTGCAACGACGGCGGGGGCATATCGCTGTGGTTTCTTCGATCGATGGTAAGAAGGGGCTCCCCCCGGATGGTGCGTACGTTGCATCCAAATTCGCAATCAATGGCGTGATGGATGTGCTCAGGCAGGAGCTACGCGGGACGGGTGTGTATGCAACCACGGTTCTCCCCGGACGGGTTGACACACCAATGATCGCAACGCTGAAGGTTCCGCCGATCTCAGCAAAGGTGTCGAGCAAGCGTGTTGCCAGGGCAATTGTCAGAGGAATCGAAAAGCGGAGGGCGGAGGTGGTTGTGCCGTACCTCGGTCCAAAGACCCTGGTTGTGTTGAGCACCCTATGGCCACGCCTGGGCGACTGGCTGGTGCGGGTGTGTGGGCTTGAGGGAAGGGTCTACGACCCCGGGGGTGGGAAACCGTCATGATGTGTCACAAGGAGCCTGGAATATGACGATTGGTAACCACTTCGAAGTCATTGCGGAAGAAGGTATCCACAGTATTCTCGGCATTCGCGAGCCGGTTCCGATCTCACCCCGCGCGCTCGCGCGTGGACTCCGTGTCACGTTTTTCCCTGTCGCGTTCGCGAGCGACCGTGTACTTGGTTTCGGCCGCATGCTGAGGCAGGCGCTTATCGAATGTGGTGTTACCGTCGTCGAGTACGAAGCCGCTCTGCACCGGGATTCCCGGAAACTTATGGAGGGCATAGTTGTCATTGCCTCCGGCCAGCTCGAAACGGGAAATCTCCCCGTTGACCATGTGTCAAACCTGCGGACCACAACAGCCGTGAGCATCCTCGATGGCCCGGCGCCGGTCAGCGACGAGAACGGATCACAGAAGCAGTTGAACAGCATCGTCGGGACGCTTGCCTGGAACATCACGCAGATGGTGATTTTTGTCGAGGATGCCGCATGGACAGTCTGTACCATGAACGGTGCGATCATCCGGTGTCGGAACAACAGCTCGTTTGCCCACGATGTGTTCTCGACGCTTATTCCGAAACTCGCAGCGCCTGTCGTCCCACCTCATGCCTCGGACTTCGAGTTCAGAGAGGGTGCCCTTAACCTTGCGGCTGATGAATACGCACCGTACGTGCAGGATTTTGTGGAGAGCGGCGACCTGTGGGCTCGAACCGGACTGATGCTCTTTCACACAACACTCGACTCGCTGAATTTCCGGAGCAAGTACTACAAACGCATCGCGGCGGCGTATCTCGATCACCGGTCGGGTATGAGTTACGGGTTCCTTGCCCGGCAGCTCCCCGCACCGATTACGCCGGGTTTAACCCTGTCCGAAGCACATCGACGGTTCGGAGGAAACAACGGGATACCGTCCTGTTTGCAAGCAGCCGACGGGCGCATCTACGTCGCTCTCAATACAAATGGCGAAGCGATCGTGACAGAGGTCCCTGACGTGAAAGTGCTGACAACACGATCGGGGTGCGACAAGTCCCACGTTGATGCCGGCAGAGACATTATCCTGATGGGGTTGTCGAGCGGACGAATCTTCTTTGAGACACCCGAGGGCATCAGTGCCCGCGTTGACTGCAAGCCATCGTACGACACGCTGACAATTCTCTCACACGCAGTGGGTAATGCTTTGATCGCGAGCGTGCTTGCACGTGCAAATCCTAGAGCGCCATTCACTTCAATATTCCAGAAGAGCGGCATGGCCCTCGCGCACTGGCATGGACAGATCAACCGCTCGATCCTGCCCGACGGCTACTTCGTCCACGGCGACACCAACCCGCCGGTCTCCTGTTCAACACATCAGGCTGCCATCTACGCCCTCACCGGAAAGGTTGCCGCAATGAAGCAAAGTCTTGAACGCGGCGTTGAGTTCATCGGCGATGTACACGTGGAGCCGCATCACGGGACAAACATCACCGGAACGTCGCTCCTTACCCTCGCCGAATGGGTGCTTGAAAACATCGACTCCATCCGGCGCGGACAGTCGGATGTGATGAAACTTTTGGAAGAAGAGATACAGGAGCGATAAGTCATCGGACGGATTCCCTCATTCCGTTGCATTTCACCCCTCAAATCGATAGACTGTAGCGGTAATTATCCGTTTCTTCCTTGATGCATCTCCAGTTCCAGGGGGCAGCGCGTACCGTTACCGGTTCCATGCACATGCTGACAATCGGCGGGCGCACGATATTGCTCGACTGTGGCATCTTTCATGGCCGACGTGAAGAAGCCCGCCAGCACAACAGTGAATTTCCATTCGATCCCTCATCAATCAGCGCAGTCGTCCTCTCGCACGCACATATCGATCACAGCGGTAACCTTCCCACGCTGGTAAGGCAGGGGTTTCGTGGACCAGTCTACTGCACGAAAGCAACGAAGAGTCTGTGCGAGGTAATGTTGAAAGACAGCGCGTATATCCAGGAACGTGACGCAGACTTCATCAACAAGAAGCACCGCAAGAAGGGACTTCCTCCGGTTGTGCCGCTGTATGTCGAAGGGGACGTGCGGGAAACAATCCCGTTGCTGCGGCAAATGGAGTACGGTCAGACGTTTGATGTGCTAGATGGAATATCGTGTCGCTTTGAGGATGCCGGACATATCCTGGGTTCCGCGTCATTGATGCTCACGCTCATGGAGAACTCGCACTCAGTCATGCTCGCGTTTACCGGTGACCTGGGCAGGCCGAACCTGCCCATCCTCCGTGACCCGATCTTCATCGGCAATGCAGACTACCTGATCAGCGAAAGCACGTATGGCGGAAGGTCTCACAAGCCGGTGGCAGAGATGGAGGATCAGCTGCTTGAGCCTCTGTTGCGTGCATGTGAACGACGCGGCAAGATCATCATTCCCGCGTTCAGCGTCGGCCGGACCCAGGAGATTGTGTACGTTCTGCACAACCTGAGCGTACAAGGGAAGATCGGCCAATTGCCTGTGTTTGTCGATAGTCCGCTGTCAGTCAATGTCACAGACGTGTTCCGCCGTCATCCTGAGTGCTTTGATGAGGAAACGAGGGACATTGTCACATCGCCGACGAACAATGACCCGTTCGGTTTTTCGAAGCTGACATACATCAGGGATGTTGAAGAGTCGAAGGAACTGAACGATCGTGAGGGCCCGTTTGTCGTCATTGCTGCCTCCGGCATGTGCGAAGCCGGCAGGATCATTCATCACCTGGCAAACGGCATTGGTAATCCCAGGAACATGGTGCTTATCGTCGGCTATCAGGCCGACCATACGCTGGGCAAGAGACTGGTAATGAAGGAGCCGATGGTGAACATCTTCGGCGAGCCACACGAGTTGAAGGCAGAGGTTGTTGTTCTGAACTCATTCAGCGCCCACGCCGATAGGAACGAGCTGCTCGGGTATGTGAATGGATTCGACAGGAAGCGCCTGAAGCACATCATGCTTGTCCACGGCGATCTCGATCAGGCAGAGAGGCTGGGTGCAGGCTTGAATGAAGCGGGATTTTCCAGCGTTGCGATTCCCGTTCGGGGCGAGAAGGTTACCCTTCATTGAAATGGCTCATGCACTGTCGACGTTCATACTCTGTCCTGTTTGCAGTTATCGCCTCAACCCCATTTTCACTTGCCCAGGACCCCCAGCGTTCACCGGATCTTGCAGCAGAAGCGCCAGACACCACGTATCGCCGGAACACCGCAAGCATTCTGTTCGATAAGAACCTGAGTACATATAATTGGATTGGCCGTGCGATTGTTGATACATCGTTTTCTGGAACGAGGGTAAGCTTGCGCGAGGAGTATCTGTCGAACATCATCTTGCTTGAAGGAACGCCAGGTCAGGATCGTCGCCTGCAAAGCAACCAGCAACGGCTTTCGCTGCATGTCAGCCAGCCGGTCGATAGCGTGATCGCCATGCGTGCGAGGTGGGAATCGCGACAGTACACCGACAACAAGGCAGTGGGATTGAGCAGAGCATCGACCCAATCACTGCTTGGCGGCCTGGAATACTCGCCGGTGCAGTCCATCTCGCTCACTCCAATGATCGGCCACCGGTGGGACAGTCAGCTTGGGACTGCAGACCGCGGCTTGCAGTACCTCATCGGCGCCACCACCGGCAATGTTGACTTCGACGGGTACCACGTTTCAGGTCAGGCTCAATTTCACGAAGCCCGCCTCGACCCTCGCACCCTGGAGAGCCACTTTGCGCGAGCAGCCGTTCACAAAACATTCCTCGGAGCAACGAGGGATAGTCTTGAGGCGGGCTTCCTGCGTAACCGGCGTGAGTTTTACGCCCTGGCCGATACAGCTATCGAGAGCAGGGGTGAGAATATTCTCACATTCACCAACCTGCTGAACTACGAACTCCAACGTAACCTTCTCACCACGTTGTTCGTCAACATCAACAGCCGGATGCTCGACAAAGACATACGTACCTTGTCCGCGAAAACACAACCGCCCTCGCAATTTAACACGCAGATTGAAGAATTCAGACTCGATGCATACTTGCAGGCAGGATATCAGAGTGATGACGGCCGGACAGCAACGTCGGCACGGTTTTACTACAGCGAACGAAGCGAGAACCACTCTGCAAAGCCCAGCGAAGGGGCATCGGCCGATGCGCTACGCCTGCGCAACCTGGCCGAACAAACAAAGGATAACGTTTCTCGTCGCACCTCTCTTTCCGGGTCAATTGAACTCCCGCTGTCCCAGTCAGATCGTATTTCCTTTTCTGGTGTGGCCAGCATTTTGCGTTACGATACACCGAGTGATCAGAATGTCGAAGACCGCGACGAACTGCTGGTTGCGCTAACGTTAAGCACCTCCCACCAGATGAGCAGATACTTCGATGTGATGTTCACCCTCGACGGGAACCTGAGTCATACAGTATACCTGCTTGCGGACCGCAGCCTGAGCAATAACATCAACCGGGTCATAAAGTTTGCGCCGCGCACGACCTACCGTCCATGGGACGGAGCAGCAACGATGAATGCATTCGAGGTCCTGGCAAACTACACCGTCTATGATTTCGAAGTGCTTCAGGTGCGGAGTTTCTCATACCGGCAATTCGGTTGGGTGGATTCAACATCGGTCCAGCTCACGCCACGGCTCGGTCTTGATTTTCTGAGCTATTTGAAGTTATATGAACGGGGTCAGTTGAACTGGAATGCGTTTACGGAAAGCGTGGAGAATTCGTTCATCGATCGGACATTTGCGCTGCAGTTCAGATTTGTGCCGTATGGAGGAACGCTTTTTGCGTTGGGGATCCGGTACTTCGATCAATCGCGATATGGGTATTCAAGGGGAACAAAGGAATTGGAAGCGTCCTTCCGAAGCGTCGGACCGACATGTGTCATCCTGTGGGAGATTGGCGCGCACAGCACACTCGAATTTCGTGGTTGGTATGAACATCGGCGGCAGTCAGGCGGTGCCGTGCGATCGCTGGCCAATATGACCATGAACTTCCTGCTCAACTTTTGAGCACAACCTCCATGCCCGCCAAGCAATCCGTCTTCCGCATGACGCTTCACAGCAACCCCAAGCAGGTCTCTAGGGTTGAGGGATTTCTCAACAGGATAAACCGGATTGCACATCTTGATGAGATACAGTTTCACAAGCTCATGGTATCGCTTACGGAAGCAGTCAACAATGCCATTATCCATGGCAACAAATCCAACGAGGCGAAGAGAGTAAAGATCACCTGCGAGTTGATGCCGGGACGGCTTGTGATGCTTGTGCACGATGAGGGTAAGGGATTCAAACCAAACAAGGTGCGAAGCCCCCTCAAGGATAAGAACCTCCTGCTTGAAAGTGGGAGAGGGATATTCTTGATGCGGACGTTGATGGACAAAGTAGTGTTTGAATTCAGCCGGACGGGGTCGGAGGTGCAGTTGTGGTTGGACCTCAAGAAATGAATGTGAAAGGATAAGGGAGAGCCGATTGCTCCCCCTTATGTATTTGCGTCGCGAGGGCTACAGCTTCAGCTTTGCGATCGATTGCGACACGTCATCAGCCGACTTCTTGAGAGCTGCCTGCTCTTCCGGGGTCAGCCTGATCTGGATAATTTCCTCAATACCCTTCTTCCCCAGTTTTACAGGAACCCCAACGAATGTATTGTTCAAACCATACTCCCCTTGCAGGTACACCGAGCACGGCAGGATTCGCTTCTTGTCCTTGACAATAGCTTCGGCCATCAACACCGCCGAAGATGAAGGTGCGTAGTATGCACTTCCTGTTTTGAGGTAGTTGACGATCTCAATGCCACCATCGCGGGTCCGCTTCACCAGCCGATCCACTGTGGCCTGGCTGAGCAGTTCTGTAATCGGGATCCCCGCAACCGTCGAGTAACGCGGCAGAGGGACCATTGAGTCTCCATGCCCGCCGAGGACGAAGGCATTCACGTCCTCCACTGAGACATTAAGCTCCAATGCAATGAATGAACGGAAGCGCGCCGCATCAAGAACGCCGGCCATTCCCATCACGCGATGCTTTTCAAATCCACTCACCTTCCACGCCACGTAGGTCATCACGTCCAGAGGGTTTGATACAACGATAAGGATCGACCGTGGTGACTTCGCGACGGCTGCCTCCGTGCAGCCCTTCACGATATTGCTGTTCGTATTCATCAGGTCGTCGCGGCTCATGCCGGGCTTTCGGGCAATGCCGGCAGTGATGATGATGATGTCTGAGTTCGCAGTCTCCTCGTATCCATTACTGCCGACCACTTTCACGTCTGTTTTTTCAACAGGCGTTGCTTCAAACATATCCAAGGCCTTTCCCTGGGGTATTCCCTCGATGATGTCAACGAGGACAACTTCATTCGCCAGTTGCTTATCGACTAATCGCTGCGCGGTTGTCGCCCCGACGTTACCCGCGCCAATGACTGTGATCTTCATGCTTGTCTCCGGAGTATCGTGAGAGATGCTAGGAATGGAAGAATGTCAGCCGCCTTCATGGAGGAGGCTGCAAGGATGGACAAAGAACAGCAAAAAAATCAGCCTGTCCCACGTGGTCCCGGAGAAGTCGGGACAAGAGTGGACAGGCCAACCTTCGGCTTACATTGTACTTTTGGTGGGACAACCTGCCCGAGAAACCGGACGCTACACTTTCGGTTGAACGCTGACGACCTTCCTGGCCTTGCTAAACTTCTTAAAATGCACCACGCCGTCGATCGTAGCAAATAGTGTATCGTCCCCGCCTATGTCGACATTCGCTCCGGGTTGGAAACGTGTTCCACGTTGCCGCACGAGGATGCTGCCTGCAGAAACAAACTGTCCGCCAAACCTCTTCACACCCAGACGTTGCGCATTGCTATCGCGTCCATTGCGTGAGCTGCCGACCCCTTTTTTGTGTGCCATGACGTGCCTTCCTACTTTCCTATCTTTGTAATCTCAATCTGCGTGTATGCCTGACGATGCCCCCGTTTCACCCGGTAGCCTTTCCGGCGCTTTTTCTTGAAGACAATGACTTTATCGGCCTTCTTGTGGTCAAGAACTGTCGCCTCAACATTCGCACCGGCCACGAGAGGGCTGCCCACTTTAACATCCTTTTCCGCTCCCCAAAGAAGGACTTTGTCAAACCTCACCTTGGAGCCCACCTTGTCCTTCAAGGTGGGAACGAGAATCTTGTCTTTTGGGGCAACCTTGAACTGTTTGCCGGCAATTTCAACCACTGCATACATTGCGGATTCCTCTAGGTAACTTCAAACCGTGCTTGAATGGGCTAACAAGGTATTGAAAATCTGTCAGAAAGTCAACGAAAATTCGGCGGGCTACTCGAAGTACGATTCGATGATGGGCAGGTGTTTCTCGATCCCCGCCGCTCTTAACAGAAAGTATTCATCGATTTGCACATAGTCGAACTGGAGAAACCGGCTGCATCGATGCTCGATCTCGACTAGGCTTTTCAACGCCGTATGAAGTTCTTGCGAAGGCCCCGAGAATAGGAAGTCCTTTCCGTTGAGTATCTCGCGTGTATGGACCAGGTGCCTCTTCAGCAGTTGGCACGCTTCGGCAAACCGTACGACCTCCTCTGGGCGCCGAAGTAACATCAACACATCGTCAATATGGGAACGATGCTTTGGCTTACTCACGCAGTGTCCTTGTAGGAAAGGGCCCGCAGACCATTCAAGATAACGATCAATGCAGCGCCATCGTCCGCCAGAACCGCCATCCAGAGTGTTGCGATCCCTCCGAGGCTCAACACAAAAAAGATGAGCTTCAAGGAAAGGGCAATTGCGATATTTTGTTTGATGATTGATATGGCTTTTCTGCTGAGGCCGAACAGGAACGGCAGCTTCGAGAGATCGTCAGACATAAGGACGACATCCGCCGTTTCCAGTGCGGCATCGGTTCCGCTCACTCCCATCGCAATGCCAACCGATGACGCAGCGAGTGCCGGTGCATCGTTGATACCGTCTCCCACCATTGCCACATCCCCGTGTGCGGCTTTGAGTCGCTCAACTGCTGCGACTTTCTGATCAGGAAGCAAACCACCCTCGTGGTGTCCGATACCGACCTCTTCGGCCAGGCGGCGCGTTGGTTCCTCATGATCTCCCGAAAGGAGTACAGAGTTGTGCACACCCATTTTCTTCAACCGTTCAATCGCGTGCCTGCTTTGGTGACGTGCCGTCTCTCGAGTCGCGATGATGCCAAGAGCTTCTTTCTCCTTTGCCACAATGATTGCCGTCTTGCCCTCTTTTGAGAGGTTAGCGATGGCCTGTTCAATCTGAGGAGAACAATAGCCGCGCTCCTCACAAAGCTCATGGTTCCCCACGTAGTACGTTTCCCCGTCTATCCTTGCCCTTACTCCGCGCCCGGGTAGAGTTTCGAAGTCTTTGACTTCAATATGTGAGAACGGGATTGAGCCCCGCGATGCTTCTCGAAGCAACGCAGTGGCGAGGTGATGCTCCGACCGGTGTTCAATGGCGGCGGCGAGTTGCAGCAATGCTTCGCGTGAATATGAGTTTAGCGGCATGACGTCTGTGACCGCAGGTTTTCCCTCGGTCAGTGTCCCGGTCTTGTCCAGTGCGATTGTCCTGACCTTGCTCAGCTTCTCGAGGTACTTTCCTCCTTTGATGAGAATCCCGTTACGCGCGGCGTTCGTCAGTGCGCTCACGAGCGTTACCGGTGTTGAAATGACCAGCGCACACGGACATGCAATGACCAGCAGGACAAGCGCCCTGTACAGCCACTCTCCAAACGGCTCGTTGAAGACCAGCGGGGGGACCGCAGTGATTATTACGGCGATTGCCAGGACAGTCGGCGTATAGATCCGCGAAAACCTGTCCACAAAATGCTGCACGGGCGCTCGCTTCTGATGGGCTGCCTCAACAAGGTGCACAATGCGTGCAAGAGTTGTATCTTCATGACGTTTGGTTGCGCGGACATGCAATGAGCCAAACTGATTGATGGCCCCGGCGTATACACTGTCACCCGGTTCTTTGGCGACAGGAGTCGATTCACCTGTGATGGGGGATTCTTCTACAAACGAGCTGCCTGATTCGACCAGCCCATCAAGAGGAATCTTTTCTCCGGGGCGTACCAGGATAATTTCTCCGGGTGAAACCTGTTGTGCCGGGACGAGTTTTTCCTTTCCGTCCCGGACAACGCATGCTTGGTCGGGCGAGAGGGACATAAGCGACTGAATGGCCCTGCGTGTTCTCGAGGTACTGTACGATTCAAGCATGAGGGAGAGCGCAAACAGAACGACGACTGCTGCCGCTTCCTCCAGTTTCCCGATTGCGACCGCACCTATAACCGCAACAGACATGAGCACGTTCATGTCAAGGGACCGGACGCGGGCGGACTTCCATGCCCTCACAAAGATCCTCCAGCCACCAACAATAATCGAAATGAGGACAAGACCATCCCCTACCGGGAGGACATGACCGAGGTTTTCCAGGAGAATCCCGGTTGTTGCGAGGATTGCCGCGGTTCCGGTTGTTACTGCGTCCTGGTGACGCCTCCAAAACGACTGAGCCGGTTCAAGTTCGTGCTTACTGCGCGCTCCAAACCCTGCTTGGCGGAGTCGTTCAACAATGGCTGAATGTTCGACACCAGATTGGACTGTAAGTTCACACGTCAGCGGGTTAAACGAATATCCATCTGCTCCAAGAAGCTCATCAAGCTGCCGCCGGAGGATCGATTCCTCGGTCGAGCAACAAACGCCGGATACAAAGAATGTCTTCTTTTCTCCCTGCATCATGGTTGTCTATTGCTCCGAGACGTGCCGCACGCCAAGCCGGATGAGGTCTTCAATGTGCTCATCATCGAGCATATAGAATACCATCTTTCCCTCTTTTCGGTACTTCACGAGTCGCATGGTCTTCATCATGCGAAGCTGGTGCGAGACGGCAGACTCGGTAAGGGAAAGGAGCGTTGCAATGTCACCCACACACAACTCCTGCCGGGAGAGGGCTAGACAGATCTTCAGACGGGTCATATCGCCAAGTACTTTGAATGTCTCGCTGAGACCCCGCAGTGTCTCGTCGTCGTGGATTGCTTTTCTGGCTGCCCTCGCATTCTGTTTGTGGACGAATGTTGCGTCCGGGACCGATGTTAGCCTCATGGTCGTAGTTCCTCGGAATAATTGAGCATGTATTCAATTGTTCAAATATAGCGTTCCGCCAATTCCGTGTCAAGGGAAATCTATGGAGGGGGAAACCGGCTCTCGAGCGTCTGGAACGTTGCCTTCATATATCTGTAGAGCCGGTCAGATGTTGATATGCAAAGGACGGCAAAAGCCGCACCGGCCAGCACGTCTATCACGTAGTGATAACGTTGATACACCGTGGCGATTATCAGCAACGTGCCAATCAGGTAGAGGAAGTATCGAATCCGGGCCTTGAAGTGAGCACCCATATACATCAACACAAGCGTCATCATGGTGTGCCCGCTAGGGAACACGTCCCGCTGCGCGTTTGCAATGGCAACGACATTCGGAACGTTCATCGGTATTGAACCGCCGGCGTTCACAAACCACCGCAGGTACTCTGCAAATAAAACACCCGGGAGTTCGTGATCGAGGGTGGAGAAATCATGCAGTGTAAACCGGGGCCCTACCGCAGGCAGGAAAAAGTAGCCAAGATACGAGAGGAAGAAGCCGTAGACGCAGGTGAACATGAAGAAATGGAAAAGATCAAGGTTATGGCGCCGGTAGAGATCGTATCCGAGAATCAAGAACAGGAAATAGAATGAGGTGTACGCGATCTGCAGGATCTCGGTCAGGTAGGGGTTTGCAAACTGCATGATCCATTCAGTGGGGTTCACGCCGAAGATCCAGCGGTCGATGGCAATGAGGAGATCATCGTAATCCTGTCCGAGGTGAATGGGCTTGATCATGAAGTAGAGTTCTTTGAATGACAGGAACGTTATGGGGGCTACATACCAGTCATGGAGCAGACGAATCGCCTTTGATCCAGTAATATGACGCACATACCCGAGAAGGCAGATCAGGACACTTGCAGCAACATTGATGAGGACGAGGAGCCACCAGTGGGGTATACGGGAGGAGAATGCGACATTGATGAGCGACAGGATGACCGCAAACAGGATGACGAGAATATCCGTCGCGTTGAGATACGTTGTAATGGTTCGGACCTTCATACGTGGGGGTGGTGGCAGCGGTCAGAGGAAATTAATGAACCAGGTTGCCAGACCGAGGAAGATACCAAACCCCACAATATCCTGGAAGGTTGTTTCGAACGGCCCTGCAGTCACCGCAGGGTCAAACCCAAGCTTTTTTGAAGCAAGCGGGATCAATGTTCCCATTGTTCCTGCGGTGGACATGGAAGCAAACATCGAGACCCCGACAACCAGCCCGAACGGCCACTGTTGCGACCACACGGACGCAACGGCTCCGAGCATGCTGCCGCACACCATTGCCATAAGCAGGACAGTTCGAATCTCGCGCCACCAGGTCGTTCGCCAGTCCGCAATTGCCACGTGACCGGTTGCCATACCCCGAACAATAATTGCTGCCGCCTGCAGCCCGACATTGCCGGAAACTGCCGAGACCACAGGCATGAAGCTTGCCAGAAGAATTACCCTGCTGATCGTCGCGTCGAACATGGATACAACCAGCCCTGAGAGCAGCGAGACTCCCATCGTAACCAGGAGCCAGGGGAGTCTCATCCGTGCAATCTGGAGGGGGGATTTCTGTTGCAGTTCAGCCGCATCGCCCCCGAGGATCCTGTAGATATCTTCCGATGCCTCCTCTTCCATCACCTCCACAATATCATCTGCGGTGATATGCCCGATGACCCTGTTCTGCGAATCCAGCACAGGCAGAGAAACAATATTATACTTCTTGAAGACCTGGGCGACTTCTTCCTGGTCTACATCCGCCCTCACACTGACTACATCCGCTTCCATGATCTTGCTCAGACGTCGGGCCGGGTTGTGGAGCAAGAGCCGTTCAATCGGGACGAAGCCTTTCAGTACATTGTATTCGTCCACGACATACAGATTATAGATCCGCTGAGTCTCCTTTGCGAGCTTCCTGATGATGCTGATGGCCTTCTTCACCGTGTTGCTCATACGGGCAACAGCGACCTCTTTTCCCATCAGACCGCCTGCGGTGTTCTCCTCGTACCGCAACAACTCCTGCAATTCGGCGGCCGCGGGGACCTCGAGCTGTTGAATGACCTGCCGGGCAACATTCTCAGGGAGGTCACGCACAACATCGATGGCGTTATCGGACTCCATCTTATCGACAAGCTCCGATATCTTTGCATGCGGCATCTCGCTGAGGATCCGCGAGCGCAAGCCTTCCTCAAGCTCGACTACAACTTCACTGGTCTGTTCTTCAGGAATCAGGTAGAAGAAATAGCTTGCCTCAGCCGCCTGCAGTCTGTTGAGGATTGCCGAGAGGTCTGCGGGACGAAGGTCTGCAATGATTGTCTTGAGCTCATTACGCGACCGGGTGCGGATCAACTCGCGGATATCCTCAAGGAGCTCATCATCGACTTCGAGTACTTGCGTGGGTCGTGTCTGATCTTCCTGGTATCCGATATCGCGTTCCGTCATGGTCCGTCCTTTCGGTTCGATGGAGATACGAGTGTGTTGCTGAGCGACGCGAGTTCTTCGATGGTAAGGTCTTCAGGTCTGCGTTGGAGGTCCGCTCCCGATGGAAGAACAGCATTCCTGCCTTCGAGGAAGTACAAGAGGGAGTTCCTGAGCGTCTTCCGCCTCTTTCCAAAGATCGATCGAACCATCTCCCGGAATGTCCACTCATCGGCGATTGCATATCGGGGCGATCCGAGCATGTTCATCTGGACGACTGATGAGATGACCCGCGGCTTCGGGTAGAAAGCGTTTGGTGAGACTTCGAACAAGAACGTGACATCGGTATACATCTGGAAGAAAACAGAAAGAATCCCATAGTCCTTTGATTTCGGCACGGCTACAAGCCGTAGCGCCACTTCTTTCTGCATCATGATGGTCGCATCGGTAATATACTTTCTGTTATCCAGCAGGTGAAACAGGATGGGACTGGTGATGTTGTATGGAATGTTTCCGACAACTCTCAATCGACAGCCATACTTCTGGGCGTACTCCGCCAAGTCCGTTTCGAGGAAGTCCCGGTTGAGTACTTCCACTGAGCCGGTGGCATAGAATTCGCTTAGTCGGTTGGTTACCCGCGTGTCAATATCAACAACAACGAGCGTTCGGACGAGGGGAGCGAGGTCCTTCGTCAGTGCGCCCTCACCTGGTCCAATTTCGAACATCACATCGGTTGGTTGTGCATGGACCGCAGCAACGATCTTCCTGGTGATGTTCTGGTCTCTGAGGAAATGCTGTCCGAGCGACTTCTTCGGACGGATAGGCGGGCGCAGCTTCACGAAGTTATTTCTTCTTCTTGAAGAGGCCCTTGAGTAGGTCTTCCCCTTGCTTCTTGAGCTCCTGTTCGAGTTTCTTCCCCTCTTCAGTCAGTTTCTGCTTGGCAAGTTCTTCCGCTTTTTGCTGCACCGCCCTGGTGTCCAGCTCAACCCTGGGGTTGTCCGAGGTGCCGGTGATCCTGAAATCGAGTTTCAGCTTACCCGAAGGATCCTTGAAAAGGCCCAAAGCCTGGCCGGCAAACCCCGGGATTGCCATTCGGGCCGATGTATTCTCGGGGAGCAAGAGCGACATTGTGAAATCGAGCGAGCCATCCAGTCCCTGCGAGCCGTTGATGAAGTACTCAGAATTGAATGCAGCTATTCTGAGGTCCTTAATGTGGACGCGCCCATCCTTGATTGTATACTCGTTTGCCCAATCCTTGAAACTGATCTCTTTCAGGTCGGGCAACTTCAACACATCAGCGATCGCCCGGTTCACCTCGAGGCCGGTGAGTCTTCCATTCTCCAACTGAACACGGCCCTGGCCGGCGAGTGTGTTCGGAATAAGACCCAGTGTATCATCGAGTGCCCCTTGCACGGTTGTGTTCATCGTGAGCTTGCCGAAGAGGCGTTGGCCAAACGAGCTGAATTTCGAGAGCATGGCATTGGCGTTCACACCGTTCATGTCCATCGCCAGATCGAACAACGGCCGATCGGGTTTCTGCAGGTTGAGTGTTCCCTTCGTGATGATGGATCCGTCGAACGTGTTGAACGACAGATTCTGCATCGTAACCAATCCATTCGAGATCTTCATTGTCCCGCGGACGTTGTTCAGCTCGAACTTCTCCATTGTCAGCGTGCCGATGGTTGTCGTCACTTCCATATCTGCGTTGGGCAGAGGAACTGCTGCCCCCTTCTTTCCAGAAGTGGCCGCCTTGCCCGCGTCTCCGGGCGGACCAGGTTCCTCACCCATGATGTCGGCAGTATAAAGATGGTTTGATGAGAGAGAAACATTTGCCAGCGGCTTGGGGGCGTTCTTCTCATCCGACATCATCGAAAGGTAATTCTTCATCCAGAAAGCGAGCGAAAGATCGGACCTTCCCAGCGTCATCGACAGTTTCTTCGCCTCAACAATCTGGTTGTTGAATGTGATCGACCCGTTGAGGTTCTGAACGGGGTTTTTGGTCGTAGCGGTTTTGATTGTAACCTTCTGGAAATCCATAGTTCCGGAAGCCTTCATCGCTTGAGGGTTTCCCACGTTGCCCGCGATGTTGACATGTGCCTTCACTGCTCCGGAGAGTTCCGTACCGGCTTCGAGCGGATAATAGTCCTTGACTTCTGCCAGCTTCAACGCAGCGTCGAGCGAGAGCGTAAGGGCCGGGTCATTGAAGTTCACCACCGTCATCTTTCCATTGAGGGGGTTCGAGCCAAGAGCCGCAGAGAACTGTTGCACTCTGAACTCTTCCTTTGCCTTCGACCGTGTGAAGTCCATGACGATGTTGATGTTCGTGATGGGCTTCGGAAGCTGAACATACTGGATGCTAGCACCGCGAGCCGTGATGATTCCCCCGACGTCGGGATTGGTGGAGTCGTCAAGTGCACCGGTGAGCGTGATTTTCACGTGGGCAACGCCGTTTCCCCTGAGTCCCTCAGCCTTCTTCATGTACTCCTTGGGAGCAAGGGAAAGCAAGTCGGCGATGTTCGCGCTATCGGACTCGATGACAATGTCCGCCATCGGTGTCGACTGTAAGCCGGAGACCGAGCCCTTTATGCGCAGGGCGATATCCTGCACCGTCGCTTGACCCTCCTCAATGATGAGAACATCCTTGTCGCCACGGTAGCGGAGCGTCTGGTTCGATGTGATCGCGAGATCGGACACCAGGGGTGTAGAGACGGAACCGTAGCTGAGTTTCTGGATTGTGCTCTGGCTTTCGATTTTGACTTCATTGACTACCGGAAGAACCTCGATACGAAGTTTCTGATTGAGCCCATCGATTCTGGTCGCCGAGTTTCCCTTGTGGTCGATATACTCCAGGCTGCCGTCGATGATCTGGAAATTTGAGAGCAAGAACCCGCCGGCCTTTGACTCAACGGAAATAACAACCGTATCCCGGTCTTCCTTCCGTGCCCGGCCGGCCGGTTCTGCTTCATCTGAATAATTCGCCAGTCCTTGTGCATTGACTTCAAGCAGGATTCTCGGGCGATTAAACAGGACGGTCGTGACTTCCAGACTTCCCTTCAGCAGAGGAGCAAGGCGTACATCGAGAACAAGTTTGTCGAGCGCGAAGAACGGTTTCTCGGAAAATCCTCTCCCCTGTCTGTTTGAAATTGTCAAACCCTCGATTTCCAGCGCGAGCGTCGGGAAGATGGAGAGAGACATGTCGTTGATCGTTACCGATCTACCGGTTGCATCTTCGATCTTTGGTACTATGATTGCTTTAAGACGCTCGTTCGTGAAATACAGCTTCAATGCGACGGCGGCACCAACGATCAGCACGACCGGGATGCTCAGGATGAGTAACCATGTCTTCGCCTTGCGACTGAGTGCCATGACGGTTCTTTTGGGTCCCGAAAGGGAAAGTTTAGTTTGCGATGATTGCGAGTACGACTCCGGGCTGTTTTCAATATAGAGAAGTGAGGTTCGAATGTCAACGAAATCGAAACCTGTTGGAGCCAACGCGGTGCAGCATATGCAAAAGAAACGACTTGAAGCTCGAGAGATGGTTCGTTGATTTTCAACTCGGAATTGGTTAGTTTGGTTTCAATCTTGAACCGCCTACGCGAATGACATACCCCGGTCATCCTTAATGTCCGATCAAACACCGGAAAAACCGCCAGAAAATTCTGCAGGGGAAACAGCATCGGAGAACCGATCGGACCAACCTCAACCCATTCAGCCTTCCGGTCCACCTCAGCAACAACGTTTTGAACAACGACGACACCAACAAAGGCAGGCTCCGCAGAACAGGAACAGGTCGGGCGGAGTTGAACCGGCATCGACAGGCGGAGTAGCGGGACGGGACCAGGCTCAGGCCCCCAGGGGCCAGCGGCAGCAGGCGCAACAACAGAAGCAGCGGCCGCAGCAGCACGGGCTTGATATTACCGTTGTTATCCCCCTCTATAATGAAGAGGGATCACTTAAGGAACTCCACCAGCAGCTTCGGGCGGCGCTCGGACGCATGCATGTCCGGTATGAATTGATCTTCGTAGATGATGGAAGCACAGACAGGTCATTCCAGGTTTTGAGAGATTTGAAGCGGTTTGACCATCACATCAGGATAATCAGGTTCAGACGTAATTACGGCAAGTCCGCAGCCCTAGCGGTCGGCTTTGAGAAAGCGCAAGGGAACACCGTGATCACAATGGATGCGGATTTGCAGGACGATCCGGCTGAGATCCCTAGCCTGGTCAATCGTATTCACGACGGGTTCGATCTTGTCTCTGGATGGAAGAAAGTTCGCCGCGACCCGATCACCAAAACCATCCCTTCGAAGTTGTTCAACTTCGCTACCTCGCTTATGACGGGGATAAAGATCCATGATTTCAACTGCGGCCTCAAAGCCTATAAGCGGGAAGTCGTCAAGGCCGTCAAAATATACGGAGAACTTCATCGCTACATCCCGGCTCTGGCATATTGGGAGGGGTTCAAGGTTGGCGAGATGGTCGTGCAGCACAGGCCCCGGAAGTACGGCAAGACAAAGTTCGGCATAACCCGGTTCTGGAAAGGATTCCTTGATCTTCTGACGGTTCTTTTTACGACCCGGTATTTCCGCCGTCCGCTGCATCTGTTCGGGTTCTGGGGAATGATCTCCGTTCTTGTCGGCATCGCAATTGTGGTGTGGCTTGTGATTGAATGGTTCCTTGGTGCGACCTCACTTGGCAACAGGCCTCTCTTCCTCGGCGGCATTTTGTTGATTATTGTCGGCATCCAGTTCGTCTCCATTGGATTGCTAGGTGAAATGATTAGCAAGTCACGCCAGGAATCGGAGGAATACGCGATCAGAGATTACATCAGGTAACAGGGATCGCGAGGAATGTCCAAACCCTGGAGTTCACTTGAGTCGCTTAAGGTGGATTGTCGATGGTTCAGGGGCGATGTGCCGTGTGTGCCGCACAAGGAGCACGGCGTGCATTGCGTGGATGAACAGGGACGTGCATGCACTCACTACGACCCCCTCACCTTCAAGATTCTCATAATCAAGCTTGGTGCGATCGGCGACGTCATTCGGACAACGCCGCTGCTCCACCGGCTCAAGGTTCTGCATCCCCGGGCGCAGATCTGGTGGCTCACCCTGAGTCCGGAGATCGTGCCGCGCAGCGTGGATGTCATTCTTCCGTTCACACCTCAGGCTCTTGCCACTCTTCACGCAACGCACTTTGACGTTATTTTCAACCTCGACAAGGACAGGGAGGCCTGCGGACTCGCAGCCACGCTCTCTGCCGGTGTAAAAAAAGGCTACACGCTGAAGGATGGGAAGGCGTGGCCTATCGACAGCGATGCTGTCCCGAAGTACATGACGGGCACCTTCGATGACCTAAGCAGGCAGAATACGAAGAGTTATCCTGAAGAAGTTTTCGAGACATGCGGGCTGAAGTTTGCAGGAGAGAGGTACATACTTGATTCGTTCAGCCAAAACGGTTACAAGTGGAAACTCCCGAAGAGACGGAAAGTGATCGGGCTGAACACCGGGTGTGGAGGTAGATGGGCATCTCGTTTGTGGCCCGAGAAGAACTGGATCGCATTGGCGAAGAAACTCAAGAAAGCGGGGTTTGTTCCCCTTTTGTTGGGCGGTGAACAGGAGGACAAGGCGAACAAGCAGATAGCGAAGAAAAGCGGCGCAGTGTATCTCGGCTATTTTCCGCTCCAGCAGTTCATCAACCTTGTCGATCAGTGTGAGCTTGTAGTCACCGCGGTGACGATGGCCATGCACATCGCCATCGGGCTGAACAAGAAGATCGTCCTGTTCAACAACATTTTCAACCGCCATGAATTCGAGCTCTATGGACTCGGAGAAATCCTTGAGCCGGACTTTGAATGTTCCTGTTACTACACCCAGGTTTGCCCCAACAATTGCATGCAGTACATTTACGTCGACGCCGTATTGTCAACATGTGTGAAACTTCTTACACGCTGATGGTGCGCGACGCGTCATGACCAGGAATACGAAGCCTCAGGACGCGAATAACGCGACCGCCTCAACCGGCACATCGTTCAGGAACCTGCCTGAGCCGACTGTCTGGAAATGCACTGGTGCCATTGTCCTGCTTGCAGTGTTTTTCTTCCGTGAGTTCTTGCTTGGAACCGCCTTTCTGTGGGAGGACATGCTCTACTACAGCTATCCTGTCAGGAGCTTTGCGGCAACGTCGATGGCACTGGGGCAACTGCCGCTTTGGAATCCGTATACGTTCAACGGCATGCCGTTCCTTGCGGACATCCAGACAGCAGTGTTCTATCTTCCACTTACCATCCTCACATTCTTCGTGCGAGACGGTGGACTGAACTTCTACTGGCTACAGATGGTTGTGATCGCGCATTACATGCTTGCAGGGATTGGGATGTTCTATCTCTCCTTGTCAATGGGGTTGCGCCGCATCCCCTCTCTCTTTGCGGCGATAGTATACATGCTGTCAGGGTTCATGATCACGCACGCCATCCATCAGCAGGTAATTACTCTTGTCGCGTGGTATCCTCTCATCTTCTTGATGTTCAGAAGAGCAATCCTCGGCCAGGGGAAGTGGACATGGGTGTTTGCGTGTGGTCTTATCCTTGGGCATTCGACGCTGGCAGGTTATCCCCAGTTGTCTTTGTACTTGTACTGCTTTCTCTTTGCCTACTTTTTCTTCGAGCTGCTTACGACTCACAGGAGTTCGATTCTCACTCCCCCCGCTTTACAGATGGCCGCGAAGGCGGCCTGCATTGTAATCCTCTCCATAGCGGTGTCGATGATACAGTTGTTGCCGACGTACGAACTTGCCGGTCTTTCGCAACGGGCGGAGATTACGTATGAGAAGTCCACCGAAGGGTCCCTTGCGTGGTCCCAGCTGGTCACGTTTTTCTATCCGAAACTGTTCGGGTCTGCAGGAGCCGGTGGTTACAACTACCGGGGTCCTGGCCCTTACTGGCACTATTGGGAGACATGCATCTACGTTGGTGCATCGCCGCTTCTGCTGATGTGCCTTTCCTTCTTTCTTATCAGGGGGAACAAGGAGGTAGCGTTTTTCTGGGGGACTGCCATCTTCGTTATCCTATTTGCACTGGGGAGCAACTTTTTCCTTCACAAACTGTTTTTTGATTTTGTGCCGGGCTTCTCGAAGTTCCGGAACCCCGCCCGCATGGGAATATTCTTCACCTTTGCCGCCGCCGTCCTTTCAGGATTCTCACTCCAGGCACTCTTGAGCGATGGACAGAGTAATCGAGAGCGGAGGAATTGGCGCAATCTTCTTATGATGTTGTTCGGTATCGCAGCACTCGTGTGGCTGTTGCTCATCTCCGGACTGCTGACCGATGCGTTTCCCTTCATGAAGAATCATCAGATTTTCGCACTTGTCAAAAAGGAGTTGACAGGATCAATTCTCGTCCTCACGGTTTCCGCAACCACGCTCTACGTGTTACTGATGAAACGTACATGGTCGTTGCGATGGCTGATCCTGGCCTTGTTTGCAATTCTGTGTGCAGACCTCTTGCACTTTGGCGGGGATCAGAACACGGCGCGACTCGATCCTGCAGATTACTTTAGCCGGCCGAAGAGAATTGTAGACTTCTTAAGGAATGAAGGGAAATCCGAGATCTTCCGCGTCAATACGAGAAACGCTCAGGGCATGATCATGGATCGCAACCAGGGCATGGTCGACCGCATTTTCATGATGGAGGGATACACGCCACTCGTGTTGCAGAGGGCATATGCGCCGTACCGATCTTCGGAACAGTCGCTCGACTTGTTGAATGTGAAATACAAGACAGTAACTGACGAGAGCGCCGGAGCACTGTCTCTCGTTCCGCACCCTACTTACCTGCCACGTGCTTTTATGGTATATGACGTTCGCGTGGTAGAGAAGGAGGATGAACTTGTGGCTCATCTGAAGAGACCAGATTTTGACCACCGAGCAACCGCTCTGGTGGAGAAGAATCCCGACCGTACGATTGTACAACCGACCGGGCCGGTCGAATGGGATGCACACATTACAAGATATGAGAACAACTTCATCTCGTTGGACGTGAAAACGGGTCATGATGGTCTACTTGTCCTGAGCGAGATATACTATCCGGGATGGACTGCGCACGTAGATGGCACAGAAACAGAAATACTCCAGGCAAATTACAACCTGCGCAGCATCGTGGTACCGGAAGGGGCTCATACGGTAGAACTTCGATTTGAGCCGAAGGCATTCACCCAGGGGACAATGATCACGCTCGCCTCCATTGCCGTGTGCGGTTTGGGAGTCCTCGGACCCCGGATTCGCTCAAAGTGGACAAAAGGAAGAGCTGACATCGCTTCCTCAACGAAAGCACTCTAAATGTATTCGATCATCATCCCCATCTACAATGAGGAGCGGACATTGCCCGAGTTGCATCAACGGCTCACCGGCGTTTTTGAATCTCTGAAGGAGAAGGTGGAGGTCATTTTTGTCGATGACAACAGCAAGGATCGTTCGTTCGTTGTTATGAAAGAACTTCATGAGAAAGACGACCGGTTCAAGGTGCTGCGTCTTTCACGGAATTTTGGACACCAGGTTGCCATTTCTGCGGGTCTGGACGTTGCGCAGGGTGATGCAGTTATTTTGATGGATGGGGATCTGCAGGATCCACCCGAAGTACTCCCGCAGATGATCGAGCGTTGGAAAGAAGGGTACCACGTTGTCTACACTGTTAAGAAGAGCCGAAAGGAAAACACGCCCAAGAGACTGGCCTTTACTGTGTTCTATCGAATCCTGCACTCGCTTTCCTCGATCGATATTCCGATGGATGCGGGGAATTTCTCACTCCTTGATAGACGGGTCGTGGAAGTTCTGCGGGACATGCCGGAGCGAAATCGCTACATCAGCGGAATGCGCGCCTGGGCGGGTTTCAAGCAGACCGGAGTTTCGTATGACCGGGACGCAAGGTTCGCCGGCGAACCGCAGATGCGGTTCGGTCGTCTTATCGGCCTTGCCCTCGACGGCATCTTCTCTTTCTCAAATGTGCCGCTACGCCTGGCAATATACGTTGGACTGATCGTTGCACTGATCTCGTTTCTCGGCGGAGCATTTGTTGTGTATGCCAAACTGTTCACCGACAAGGCTATTCTGGGTTGGGCCTCCACGATCATCTCAGTGTTGTTCGTAGGTGGAATGATCTTGCTCACGCTTGGCGTAGTTGGCGAGTACATCAGCCGCATCTATGAAGAAGTCAAAAGGCGCCCATTGTATGTGATCCGTGAGAGGGTTGGCTTGTAAGGCTGATGGAAGAGTACGTCTACGAGCACCTTTACAAGATTGAGAAGGAACACTGGTGGTTCGCAGCGCGGCAAAATATCCTCATGCACTATATTCACACAAGGCTCGCTCTTTCTGGGGAAGCGCGGGTTCTGGATGTTGGCTGCGGCGCAGGTGCGATCCTTGAGCTCCTTTCGAAGAAGTATCAGGCATACGGCACGGACTTCTCCCCCCACGCAGTTGAGTTCTGCCGCAAGCGAGGTCTCACCAATCTCCATACCGGCCCCCTCGCGTCGTATCCGAAGGACACAGCGTTCGATCTCATCACCATGTTCGACGTTGTTGAACATGTGGATGACGATCGCGGTTTACTTCGAGATGCACAGTCACTGCTACGCGGTGGGGGTTACTTGCTTATTACAGTACCCGCGTTCCCCTCACTTTGGAGCGATCACGACATAGTCCTTCACCACAAACGTCGCTACACGCGAACAACATTGAAACGACTTGTTGCTGACAGTGGGTTTAAACTGGACCATTTGACGTTCTTCAATACGCTGCTGTTTCCTCTTGCCGTCACAAAGCGGTGGACAGCAAGGTTATTTCACGTGAGCGGAGCAAATGACCTGGAAGTACCGCAGCCACGAGTTAACAGAGTCTTCCGCAGCATCTTCTCGATGGAAACCAGGATTGTACCGCGGGCGGCGCTTCCGTTTGGGTTGTCGCTTCTTTGTCTGGCACGGAAGCCCGCATCATGACAACTCGTTGTTCCCGGAGTTTGTTTTTGGCGTCACGCCCGCGTTTCGTTCACCCGGCACATCGATGAAAATCATCATCGTTGGCACAGCGTTTCCGCTGCGTGGAGGCATTGCACATTACAACGCACTGCTTGCGGCCGAGCTGGGAAAGCGGCACACCGTGGAGACGATTACATTCAAGAGACAATATCCAAAATTCCTTTTCCCGGGCAAGACCCAGGAAGAGGCGGGGGGGGAACCGGGCGTTGGACCTGCTCCGCAACTCATCGACTCAATCAATCCTCTGAATTGGCTGAACGTTGCCCGACGGGTGAGGGCAATGAAACCCGACCTGCTGGTTTTCAAGTACTGGCTGCCGTTCTTCGGACCATGCTTTGGAACAATCGCGAAACATGTAAAGCGTGGCACCCAAACCAGAGTTCTGTACATCTGTGACAATGTTATCCCTCACGAACAAAGACCCGGCGACAGGTCGTTTACGAGGTATGCATTCTCGGCGGCCGATTTCTTCGTCGTTCAGTCTGACGCCGTTGAACGTGACCTGAAAAGTTTCTGGCCCAAGGCCCGATACAAGAAGGTGCCACATCCTGTATACAATTTCTTTGGAAAGGGGAAGGATAAGGCTGCTGCACGGGCCTCACTGGGGATTACCGCAGAGAGGGTGTTGCTGTTCTTTGGATATGTTCGCAGGTACAAGGGTCTGCATGTGCTGCTGGAGGCGATGGCTATTGTTGTCAGGTCACTCGATGCAAAGTTGATGGTCGTTGGGGAATTTTATGATGACGAGGAGAAGTATCGAAAGCAGATTTCACGGCTTGGGCTTTATGAACATGTCATCCTCAAATCAGATTACGTACCCAACGATCGCGTAGGCGTGTACTTCTCTGCTGCTGACGTGGTGGTCCTTCCGTACATCTCAGCAACACAGAGCGGGATAGCGCAGATTGCATACAACTTTGACAGGCCAGTGATCGCCACGGATGTTGGTGGTCTCGGGGAAGTGGTACGCGATATGGTAACAGGGTTCCTTGTTCCCCATGATGATCCGACCGCTCTTGCACAGAGCATCATCCGGTTCTATGGGGAAGAGCGCGAACCGGAGTTCGCTGCGAACGTGCGACAGGAGAAACGCAAGTATACCTGGGAAGCAATGGTAAATGCGATCGAGGAGTTGGTGACTGGAGAGATCCCATGAGTTCAAGGAGGAAACAGCGTGCATACACCGGCCAACAAAGTGCAACACCCCTTGTACCACGATGGCTGCTGGGCGAGCAGACCGCGGCCCTCCTTTCGTCTGCATTCCTCGTCATTATGAGTGTAGTTTCGTTCACGTACCACAAGATCGGCGACTATGGCGTCGAAACGGATTTCTACTGGGCGTACGTGCCGCACGCAAAGCAAATCCTGCAGGGTAATGTCGAGATAGACCCGTTCAAAGGACCGGGGTATGAGCTGGTGCTCGCCCTCACGGAGAGCCTAACTGGAGACTTCTTCCGCGCCGGCCTCATCATCTCACTGGTGTCGGCGTCGGTCGTGTTGTTTCTGACCTATAGGCTTCTGGCCAAGCTTTTCAATAACGAAGCAGCGTTCGTGGTGAGCATAGCTCTTGCGACGAACTTTGTCTTTCTGGTCAGTTCGTACACTGCCGCAACGGATATGTTCTTCAACATGCTCGCGGTGATGGTTCTGTACATGCTTCTCCGCAGTGGCCAGTTTCGACTCTGGGAACTCGCGGTGGCGGGAGTAATAACAGGGTTTGCTTACATCACACGGTACAATGGCATTTCATTCTTCATTGCTGTGACGTTAGGGCTATTATTGTTGAACTACAAGAACGTTGAATGGAAACAGAGATTGGTCGGCACCGCCCTCTTCTTCGGTGCAGCGGCGCTTTTTGTGGTTCCCTGGGGGATTTACTGTCTCCAGGAGAAGGGGAAGTTCTTTTATAACCAAAACCACCTGAATATTGCTTACGAGATGTTTGGCAAGGGGAAGATGGGCTGGGATGAATACTGGCACAATCTGTCCGGCCAATTCAATTCATACGTCGAAGTAATTGCGTACGCTCCCGGGACATTCTTCAACCAGATCGCATTCAACGCGGTGGATCATTTCTGGAAGGATATTTCATTGCTCGTTGGACTACCGGTCGGTATTTTCGCATTTGGCGGGATCGTTGCATTGATTGTACAGAGGCTCGACCGACGGCAGGCGGCGTATTTCTTGTTTGGTGCCACGTTCTACGTTGTCCTCCTTCCGATCTTTTACGGTGAGCGGTTCTCTCTCTACCTCGCACCTTTGCTCATGCTCCTCTCGGTCTCTTTCTTCCAGTGGCGGAAAGTTCCCTCCATCGGCTTTTCAGGGTTCGGACTGAAACACATCGTACTGCTTGGTGCGCTGGTTATTTCAGCCAGGTCATCCATCGACAGGGTTGCCGAGGCAATTGATTTCGGACCGACTGAGATTCTACGCGTGCGTGACGAATTCGTGTTGAGCCACGGCAGGATGTCCGGGGAAAGCAGTATCGTTGCGCGCAAACCTCATATTGCATATTATCTTGACATGAAGTTCATACCTTTCCCGTACGTCAACACAATTGAAGAGCTTCTTGAAGAGAGCAGGAAGGCCGGAGCCGACTACCTTTTCTACAGTGGCATTGAGACTGGCATGAGGCCACAGTTCAGATTCTTGCTTGATCCCCGCCATGCGCCGAATGTATTCAAACCCGTCGTGCAGGTCTACAACCCACCCGCAGTCCTGTACGAACTGAGCCCCGAATGAGGAAAGTGCGACCATGAACGTTGCTCTCGTGTTCGGGACCAGGCCCGAGACCATCAAAATGGCCCCCATCATCAAGGAGCTCAGTGGACGGGGACACGTTCCTACGGTGATTGTTACGGCGCAGCACCGTGATATGCTCGATCAGCACCTGAAGGATTTCGGCATTGTGCCTGACATTGATCTTGACATCATGGAGGAGAACCAGGACCTGGCACATGTTGCAGCACAGGCTTTGCGAGATTTGAACTCTGTCCTTGCGGGAAGAGAACTCGATGCGTTGTTAGTACAGGGGGACACAACCACGACATTTGCGGCAAGCCTTGCTGCTTTCTATCATAGAATACCGGTGGGACATGTCGAGTCCGGACTCCGCACATGGAAGAAGTACCAACCCTTTCCCGAAGAGATCAACCGTAAGCTCACAACCCAGCTTGCTCAGTGGCATTTCGCCCCAACGATCTGGGCTCGCGACAACTTACTGAAGGAGGGCATCCAACCCGAGTCGGTGTTTCTTACTGGAAACACGGTGGTCGATGCATTGCTCGATACTCTCAAATCGATCACAACAGTCGAAGTGCCGGGGCTGCAAGGGCCCGACTTGAGCGACCGCCGAATCGTACTACTGACTGCACACAGGAGGGAGAGCTTTGGCGCACCGTTAGAGCGTGTCTTTCGTGCATGCCTCGCCGTTATCGAACGCGCCCCGGATGTCGAGCTCGTGTATCCCGTCCACCCCAATCCCAACGTTGGACGAGCGGCCCATGCGATACTTGCCAACCATAAGAACGTGAAGCTTTTACCGCCCCTTGATTACAGACAATTTGTGAAATTGATGAGCATAAGTTACCTCATCCTCACTGATTCTGGAGGAATCCAGGAAGAGGCACCATCACTTGGAAAGCCCGTTCTTGTGTTACGTGAAGTGACCGAGCGGCCTGAAGCGATTGACGCAGGAACGGCGAAGCTGGTGGGTACGGATGAGTCGCGGATTATCAGCGAAGCCCTTCACCTGTTGAGTGATCAAAAAGCCTATCGCAAGATGGCCGGCAGGTCGAGTCCATTCGGCGATGGAACTGCATCGGTGAAGATTGTCGACATCCTGGAATCGCAGCTCACATCGGTGCGAGCCTAGTCCATGGCTGCTGAGCCCCTGGTCTTCATTGTTATCGTCAACTGGAACGGCAGACAGGTTACGCTTGACTGTCTCGCGTCGCTCAGGGAAATATCCTACACGAACTTCAAGACTGTTGTTGTTGACAACGCATCGATCGATGGTTCTGCAGAGGTGATCCGTACGGCATTTCCGGAGGTTGTTCTTCTTGAGATGCAGCGGAACCTCCGCTTCGCACGGGGGACCAACGCCGGGATACGATATGCGCTGCAACAGGACGCAGAGATGGTTCTCCTTTTGAATAACGATACCACTGTTGACCGTGAATTTCTTTCACATATGGTAGGGAGGATGCGGTCCGACCGGGAGATTGGCATGGTGGCGCCGAAGATATACTACCATAACGACCCTGATAGAGTATGGTTTGCGGGAGGAAAGGTATCGATGTGGACAGGGACGATGAGGCATGTCGGCATCAGGGAGAAAGACAGGGGTCAGTTCGATGCACCGATGGAAATTGAATATGCCTCGGGTTGTTGTATCCTCACGCATCGGGAAGTGATTGATCGCGTGGGTTTGCTCGATGAGTCATTCTACATGTACACGGAGGATGCGGACTGGTCGATGCGTACAAGACACCTCGGGTACAAGATCATGTATGAGCCTCGTGCGAAGGTCTGGCACAAACTCTCGGTCAGCGCGGGCGGACATCTCTCGTGGTACAAGGTGAAGAACAAGTTTCTTGGCAACCTTCGCTTCTTTGCGCGGTATGCAACATGGTACCAGTGGCTGGTGTTCCCGTGGATGAACCTGCTGGTGAACGGTGCAGCCGCGCTTCGGTACATGATGACAACGCGACGAATATAATGGAACTCGGAAAACATCTGGGCAAGGGGATCTGGGGTATAGCCGATAAGACGCTTCCTGCTGTGTACGGGTTGGGCTTTGTCCTGTTGGTGATCCGTGTCCTTCCCGAGGAAGAGTTCGGCAACTTTGTGCTCATACAAGAAATTTTCCTTATCATCTCGGGCCTTGCGATGGGCTTTGCCCTGCAACCGATGGTGAAGTATGTCGCGGAAGACAGACCCGACAGCGGAGCAATAATCAGCGCGGCGTTGTTCCTGAACCTCGTGTTTGTCATCCTCTGCTCCATCGTGAGCGTCGTGGGAAGAGGCCCTGTGTCGGAGTTATTGAACTCACGAGGGTTGAACACCCTCATGCTCTACATCCCCGCGCTGTTGCTGGCGTCGTTTGCGCGCAACTTCACGCTCATGCTGTTGCAGACGCGGTTCATGATGAAGGAGATCTTCTGGACGGATGCCGCGCACTTCATCGGTGCGGTGGGGCTGTTCGCTGTCTTCGCGCACAATGGGGGAATCGAGACTGCAATGGACATGATCAACATCAATCTGATTTCTCTTTCAGCGTCCTCGCTCGTCGGACTCTTTTTCTCACGCTCCCTACTAAGGACGCGCTGGAGACCTCAACCGGCAAGTGTCAGGCTCCTCTTGGACTATGGGAGGTTCTCGCTGGGCAGTGTGGTGAGCTATCTCTTTTACACCAAGGCAGACTCGTTCTTCCTGTCTGCCTTCTTCGGACCGGTACAGGTTGGGGTGTACAATTCAGTGAAAGTGTTCCTGAGAGTGTTTGAAACGGTCACACAGGTTATTGCGATGTTTGTCCTGCCTGCTGCGTCATTACTTTCATCGAAGGGGGACTACCAGTCGCTCAAAGCTGTTACCGAGAAAGCCATATCGTTTACGACGATCGGCCTGATGCCTGTCTTTGTGCTGTTTGTGTTCTTTGCAGAGTGGCTTATTGGCCTGTTGTATGGAGGCCGGTACCTTGAGTCTGTTCCCCTGTTGCGGGTCTTCGCGCTGCTTTCATTCATTACGCCGTTATATGGCGTTGCGACCCACACGATCCTCGGGCTGGGGCATGCGAAAGTTGGATTTTATCTCAGCGTACAGCTTCTTGTCGTCTCTCTTGTCTTCTATGCGGTGTGTGTTCCGGTGTGGGGAACACTGGGCGCCACTATCGGATATGTTGGCACCTCGCTCATCCTCACCTGGGCGGCAACGCGAAAGCTTCAGGAATACGTGCCCTTCACACTGAGGGAAATTCTGAGCCGGACGAATGATGTGCGCTCGTTCATTCAGTCACGGTTCGTGCGCTGAGTCGGGTCGTGCAAATAATTCCCTGTTTCCGTATCTTTAGCATTATATGAAACGCAGCCGGTCGCTTCCCCGGTCGGTGCTCATCATAATCCCGGCCTATAATGAAGAGTCCTCTATTGCGAATGTGATAAGGGAGGTCCGTTCGCTGAAACGAGGATATGATGTCGTGGTGGTGGATGATGGCTCAACAGACAGGACGAGTGAGGAAGCTGCGCGTGCGGGCGGAAGAGTGCTGCGATTACCCAACAACCTTGGGATTGGGGGTGCGATGCAAACGGGGTTTCGCTATGCCGTCGGGAACAACTATGATTGCGTCATACAGGTAGATGGAGATGGTCAGCATCCGGCGATGGAAATCCCGGCTCTGTTGGCGGTCTTGGAATCGGATGGGGCGGATGTCGTTATTGGGTCCCGGTTTCTGGAGAAGAAGGGATTCCAGTCGACTCTCTCGCGCCGGATCGGAATACGGTACTTTGAGT
>Ga0326597_10000718_pt1 | contig 57186 bp, 46 predicted proteins | sample RVTome_12_FD_203789 | JGI IMG/M metagenome (GOLD analysis project Ga0326597, IMG submission 203789) | Soil microbial communities from uranium-contaminated site in the Upper Colorado River Basin, Wyoming, United States - RVT100D185 | ecosystem: Environmental > Terrestrial > Soil > Contaminated >...
CTCTCTTCTTGGGTAAAATGTTGATAAGACGCCATAGGTGTTAGGTTAATAGTTAGTACAATATTTCTATTATACCTAACCCTGGGCGTCTTTTGGTGTTTTATGCGCTTGCGGTTAGAATACACCGGTTTTTGTTTGACATTTTCAAAAAAATGTTATATAATACAATGATTTTCTAAAAAATCAACCCCCAAACCAGGAGGTGGTGGGATGCACTTTAAAAAAGCAATAACACACAAAGGACTTCATCTGGATGAGGTGATGGTCTTTTGGCTTATCGAACGCCTTGACTGGAGCATTGGTGAGGTCAAGGAGATCTTCACCAATCAGCCGGTTGAGCGTCAGGCAGGCGTGCTGTATATTGGGGTCAACCCCCACCACGACCGCACGACCTGCACTTTTGCTGATTTCTTTGAAGAGTACTTTGAGGAAATCAGTGCATCGGTTAACGACGAAACCGTACGGGGTCTGCGGGCCATGGTGGAGGTTGTCCTTCAGGAGGACACCACTGGACGATTGTTCAGTGCCTCGCCGCACCCCGGTCTGAACAGCCTGTCTGTTCCCAACCTGCTCCGCTACCTCAATTATCAGGGGTGGAGCCGGGAACAGATTTTGGCCAAGTTCCAGCCGATTGGCGATCTAATTCTACGAGGTGTCAAAGAGACCCTCCGGAGCAAGCCGGCGTCAATCGAAACCCTGACCAAGTTCATGGCTCAAAAGTTTTTGGGCTATGTCGAACTGGACATGGGGCTTGACCCGCTCCTGCTGATTTCGGTGCTGAACCAGCTGCCTGATGTTGAAATCAGACAGATTGGGCAGTACATTGACCAGCTGGCCAAGACTGGCCAGAAGCGAGTCAACCAGCCTTTTATGATCTTTACCCTGCCCGGGCTGGTTTACGCGGCCCTGCTGGACGGCCAGGACAAGCTCGCTGGCGAAATTTGCCAGCTGTTCTTGGACGGAGCGAAATTCTGGGTGGATCAACACAAAAAGGCCCAGAAAGACGCCAAGCGCCGGGAGGAAAAGGAGATAAATGGACTCAAGGTGGTCCAGGTTGTCTCCGCTTCGCCTCGCGCCAGCCAGGCCGCCAGGGAACTGGGCGCCGATGTGTCGGTCATTATCCGGCCCAACGGCAACGTCCAGATTCAAAGCGGTCAGAAACGGACGCCGCTCCAACGAGTCGCGGCTCGCCTTCGTCAGGAGGAGGCCCGCCTGCGGAAGCTGAAACTGGACACCGCCGCGGCCGCCGCGCCTGGCTTTGATTGCTTTTGGTTCCTGCACGACGGCGGAACGATGGTCATCAACGGCTCGGACAGCAGTAATGTCGAGCCGACCAGGATCAGTCCGGCAAAGATGTTGGAGCTGGTCTGCCTGGGGCTGGCTTGATTTTCTTACCACTCATCACAAAGCCCACTTGCTTAATCGCGGGTGGGCTTTCTCTTTGGCGCTTATTGAAAAAAAACTGAAAAAAAGATACGATGTATAACTATTTGCCCCTATAGTTCAACGGACAGAACACAAGCTTCCGGAGCTTGAAATGCGGGTTCGATTCCTGCTGGGGGCAAAATTATTAAAAATAAATATTTTTCGAATGCTTCGCTTGGGGGTTCCGCCAGTGGCGAACCAGGTCGCATGACCTGGCGATTCCTGCTGGGGGCATTTTTTTAATTTAAAATAGCCCCTAGGGGAACCCCGCCGCCACTCCCCGGCTGCTGCCGGGTCGGTCGCGGGGCGCTGTCGAACCCCAGAGAAATTTTAATAAATTAATGACGCATACGGGAATTGAACCCGTGTTACCAGGCTGAGAACCTGGTGTCTCCCGATCCGCTTAATTTTACCGAAGGTAAAATTTTAGCGGATCGTGGATCCTCGAATTTTTTAAATTTTAAGTGACGCATACGGGAGTCGAACCCGTGTTACCAGGCTGAGAACCTGGTGTCCTGACCACTAGACGAATGCGTCATTTAAAATTTAAAAATTCGGGACTGACCACTAGACGAATGCGCCTTAAGGAGACAAAACAATAACACAAAATAACTGAAATGTCTAACGGAAACCTTTGAATATCTTTCGCAGGATGATGAAGCCTAAAAATAAAATTACAGCGCCGACAATGATAGCCGCGATCAGATTCATATTATAAATAATCGCCCGGCGGTTAAGCTTAACTTGTAAATTAACCAGATTATCTCTGACTTCAATTAAACCGGAACTATAAGGATAATAACCTTCTTTCTGAACAGTCATTAAATACCGGCCGACCGGCGCCATAAACCCATACTGCCCCTCCATATCCGTCACTTGTGGGTTATTCTGACGAAAAGTTGAAAAATCAACCAGGTCCCAGGTATTGGCTCTGGAGTTTAACTGATATAGCTTAACCACCGCCTGATTAAGATTAGTCTCCCGGCCCAGCTTTGATTCATAAACCCGTCCGTTGTCCTCAATGACCGCTTTTACTCCAACGACATCAGTGTTCAGATCTGAATAAGTAATAATAACTGTCAGGGGAACTTCGCCCGGCTGGTTGGGGGCGATAAAATCACCCAGATAAGCGTTGCGGCTGTCATTTTTTTTAAGAAAATAATTTGATTTATCCAGAATTAAAACTATTGACTGGACATCTTTTGGCAATTTTTCAAAAACCAATGAAACGCTTAATGGTTTGTTGACCAGCAGATGAATTTCCCGCTGGTTAATTAAATTTAAAGGAATCGTCCGGTAAGCCGTGCTAAAACTGAAATCAGCAACTGACAATCTTAATTCTTCAGCAACAGTGATTTCAGGAACTTCAAACTGACCAATAACCGGCTGTTCCGGCTCAAAAATCGGCGGCTGAATTTCTTCAACAACCGGGATTTCCCTGGAAATTTCCGGTTCTAAAGGTCCAGTCGGAACAATTGGGCCAAAAATTGACGGTATTTCAGGAATTGTTATTGGTAAACCAGGATAAACCGGACATTGCAGCAAACCAGCTTCATCCAAAAAAACCGAACATTCCGTGACCAAATCAGCCGGATCAAGACAACCCAGCTCCTGACAGGTTGGCGGCGGAACTTCTTCCGGCGGCAGGGGCGGCGGCGCCGGCGGCTGGTTAAAAGAATAAACATAGGGCGACATCACGTTATTATCCAAATCTTTGACGGAAATACTGACGACAACCGTTATATTTTCCGGAAAATCCTTGACCGGATTAACTGCAATCGTATAATCCAGGGGATCTCCGGCAAAACTAAACTGATTATTGCCGTTTCTGGTGTATAAAACATTATCAATTTCAACCTCCAGTGAATCCAGATCAACACCGGCCTGATTGTCTTTAACATGAAAACTGACCGGACTGGTTAAAACAACGCCGGTCTGATTGGCTTTGGGGTTTAAATTGGTAACATAAGGCGGGGTGGTGTCAAGGTCGCAGGGTCCGACGCCAAAAGTATAACTGCCGTTGGTGACTCCAGTCAGCAAATCATCACTGGTCCCGAATTCAGCGATATTGCTGTCAGTCGTGCTGTTCGGGATGTAATCAATTGAAATATCAGTACTGCTGACGCCAGGGCGCCCCTGAAAAAGAACTGAACCAAAAATCCCCGGCGTACCCTGACTGTTATAAGCTTCGCCAAATGAAAACCCGGTCAGCCTGATTAAACCCTGGCTGGGAAAAACAATATTATCAACAAAATTATTATAAGTATTGCCTTTGTAAATCTGAATGCCGGGCTGGGAGTTATCAGCGTCAATTATTTCAATGTCAGCCGGATTATAGTTTATTAAAATATTGGCGGCGTCTGACGCCTGGCTTTCAGTATCAATAAAAATAGTCACCGCCGAATCACAGCTCTCCAAAAACTGCCGGCTTGAAGGTGACAAATGAAATTTAGCGGCGTAAACAAAATTTGGAATTAAAAAAATTATTAAACCTAAAAAGACGAGCGATAAATGGAAAAATGTTCTTCTCATTATCTTATTTTCTTATTACCAATTAGCATAATATTTGACTTATTAGCTTTTATTCGCTTATTATTCGCCTAATCTTCTCCACGTTTCATCAGATTAGCCAGTAAAATGTTAATGTCAATTGAATTAGTCAGCGTATCCTGATTTAGATCAGATACTTTATGACTGGTATTTAAAAACCCCAGCAAAGAGGAAATGTCCAGGGCGTTAATCATATTATCGTATGAATCATGAGTATCGCCGGCTTCCAGATAAACAGTTTCCTGCCGGGTAAAATCAACGAAATTTTCCTTAAAAGAAATTTCAAAATTTCTGACGACTTTTCTTAAATGAGACAGTCCTTTTAGGGCAATATCGTAAAATCCAGGATTAAGTTCTCCTAAATTTACTTCGGAGTAACCCTGATCGTCTGTTTCCAGCGAAAAAACTGAAATTATTTTCAGACTGCCGGGCAGTCTGACTTCCACGGCCGCTTCAGTGGCGAAATTACCAAAACGAGGGATTCTTTTTTCCGGCCTGGCCTGAAGTTTTAAAACCGCTTCGGCCGTTATTCTGGCCCTGGTAAAAGCGCCTGAAGAAAAATTTAGTGACTGATCATAGGTAAAAGCGGTATAAAAATATTGGGTATTGGGAACAACATCAGTATCTAAATATTCCTCCGCTAACCCGTCAAAAATGGTCAGACCGTCTTCTGGATCCAGCGGATACTGGTCAGTTCGTCTCTGAATTTTAATTCCTCGTAAATCTTCATCCGGCGGATTGAGCCAGGTCAGCCGGATAGCCTGATTATCAGCGGTTACTTCCGAATCAAAAACCCTGATATTGCCGGGCGGAATATCATCAACCACTTCCAGGGTCTCAAAAAAATAATCATCTGAAGTTGTCTGATTATTATTTTTATCAAAAGCGACTATCTGAAAATGATATGTTTTATTGGAAAATAAGTCTGATAAAATAACCTGGTGGCTGGTCAGAAACTGATCATTAATTATTGACCCCTGACCATATTGTTGAGTTAACCCATAATGAAAAACTGTCCTGGCTTTTTCATTAGTATTCCAGGTAATGGTCGCGCCGTCAAAAGTAACATTTTTAATAAAAACATTAAAAATTACCGGCGGATGACGGTCAGGCGCCGGCCCCAGCGGAGTTGGCACCGGTAAAAAGGGAACAATAAAAACTTCTGTGCCGACCGTATCCGCTTTTAACGACTGCCCGGCGATTATAAATATTACCAGCAAGCAAATAATTAAGATACTAATTTTTTTGATCATCTTACGGTCATTATACTATAAAAAAACCAAACTAAACAGCCCCGTCAGTCGTGACCAACGGGGCTGTTCCTGAAGCTTAATCTGTCTGGTTACTTTTTTCTTTTTTTGGAGTAGTGAAGAGCGACGGCAATAATAATCAGTAAGAGAATAACCAGGATGAGCAGGCCCTGGGTTTCAATCGCCGTGACAATCATACTGGTGACGATTCCCCGGACCACCATCTGGGCATCCTTAACGTCAGTTGTTTTATTATCGTAATTAATGTGGGCCCGGACCGAATAAACACCGGCTGTTGACGGAGTGTAGTAGGCCACGGTGTTGCCGGTTTTGCCTCTTTCCACTCTAATCCGGTCGCCCTCAACAACGTCAACCAGCTGATCTCCCCGGGAAATTTCCAAAACTAATTTGGCGAAAACCGGAGTGGCGCCCAGATTTTCAAAAATACCCGTAAATTTCTGAACTTCACCAACATTAACCTGTCTTTTGAATAATAATTCCCTAAATTCACCCCTTTTTTCCAGACTGCCAATTTCCAAAATATCAAAAGGCACTTTGGTTTCCATAATCACCTGGCCGTCGCGATAAACTTTGATGAAAGCCCAGTACTGGCCGACTCCCAGGTTAGTGTTAATATCAGCTATCACATTGCCGGTTCGGAAAGCTTCAACTGAATTCATCTCAGTCACGCTGACTGAATCAAGCAAAACTTTCTGGAATTTATCGTAAAAATCAACCTGTAATCTGGTTGGCCGGGCGGCGACATTACCATTATTCTGAACGACTAAATAAACACTAATTGGCGTCCCTTCCTCAATGTTGGGCACTTTGACTGTTGAGACCTGATAATCCAAAACCTGATCGCCGACAACCGTCAGCTCTAAATTCAAAATAGCGTTGACATTAAAACTAACGACATTTTGTCCTTCAGGACGGGTTGTTTCAGTCGGCGCGCCTTTGAAAACCAGCCGTCCTTCATAAGTGCCGTTAGCCGTGTCAGCCGGCACGTCAACCATCACATTTACCGGAAAACGCTGAACTTCAGTCGGAATCGTAAAACTTCGGCCGTAGTTAGTTGAAACCCAGTCAGCGGCTTCGCCTTCAAAATCAACCTGAAAATTCAAAGCCTGGCTGGCGTCTGACCGGCTTAAAACAATCGTCTTTTCATAATGAGAACCGCGCAATAAGTGATCAACAACCACCCGGGAAGGACTGATCCCCAGACTGACCGCCTGGACCACCCCCGCCGCCCCAAAGAAAATCGTCAGGGCGAATATTGCTTTTAATAAATTTTTGTATTTCATTTTATTTACCTCCGGCATTTATTTTATGTTAATTTTAATTTAATTTATTAATCGCAGGTTGTGTAGCCGCAATTAGTGTCTTCAACAGCCGCGGCCGTGTTAGTTCCGGAACAAGCGCCTTCCGCTCCGGTTGCTGGCGCGCCCAGTCCCCAGAAAACATCCTTGTCATCATCATTGGTATCAGCTGAATTGTGCTTTAAGACATCAAGATCAAGTTCAGTGGCGCCGCCTGATAAATCAGTCCCGCCAACACCCCAGGTAAAGGTGGCGCTGGCGTATTCCTGATTACCAACAAGAATACTGCCGGTATCACAAGTCATGTCAGTTCCGCTTAAATTAACGTCAATGCCAACATTACCGGTAGCTGTTACCAAAGTAGTTTGGTTGGTCGCGCCGGTATCCGCCCCTAGAGCCAAAGTACCATAGGCAATAGTTGAAGCAATATTTAAGGCTGTCAGAGAATTAACCTCTTTGCCGGCGGCTGACTCCGCGCTGGTGCCAAGTGATTCGTCGCTGGGGACCAGAGTACATTTCCAGTTAGCGTCATCATTGGCGCCGTTGCCGTCAACATTTTCCTGATAAGACCCGGCGTCGGTTGATTGAGCGAAATACTGCATAGCCACGGAACATTTATAGCTGGCCGTAAAATCGCTGATGCCGCTGCAGGCGTTAACATCAGTATCAATAGCGCAATTGGTCGCTTTGTAGCAGTTATCATTATCGACTTCCAGATCAGCGTCGCAGTCAACCGCCGCTAAAGTGCCGGAACCGCCCACGCGGTAAAGCCAGGCAATGGAGCTTTGAATATCACCGCAGCCGTTATTATCAGTAATCGTCCCGGCGCAATAAACTGTGGTCGTGGTATTTTCGGTCAGGCTAACATCCGTCGGCGTGCCGTCGGAGGCGCCAACGCTAGTCCCACCGGTCGTGTTAAAAACCACTCCGCTGGCCGCCGGCACTTCATTTTCAACAGTGGCTGATGGCGTGGTGTCGTCAGCCTGAGTTGGGCTGATATTGACGGACAATTTCACCAGACCAACCGCCAGAATAATCACAAAAACAGAAATAAAAAACCACAAAAACTTGTTATCAAAGATTTGTGGATCTGAAATTTCCGGTTGCTTTGATTTTTTTGTAGACATCTTTTTTTAAATTAATAATTTTATATTGTGGATAAGTATCTTTTATTTTTTTAATTATAACATTGAAAATAAAAGGGGTAAAGGGGATAAGAAGATAAGAAGGAATCAGAGGGAATCAGAGGGAATCAAAGGGGGCATAAGAAGGTAGTTAATCCAGGTTAGGATCAGAAACAGCCGCGGCTGAATTAGCGCCGCTGCAAACGCCTTCTACTCCCGATGACGGCAGGCCAATGCCCCAGTAAACCGTAGCGGTGGATGCGGCGTCTGTCCTTTGAGGGACATCCAAATCAAGTTCTGTCGGCGTTCCAGTCAAAGGCGTTCCAGCGCCATAAGTAAAGGAAATAGAGCTGTATTCCTGATTATTAACGACGATCGCGCCGGTATCACAGGTCAAATCAGTCCCGCTGAAATTGACATCAATCCCCTCATTGCCGGTATTGGTAATGGTCGTGGCTATTGGACTGGCGCCCGTATCCTGGCCCAAAGCCATCGTCCCGTATCCGATTGAGGTATCAAAACTAAGAGCAGTCAGCGTATTCATTTCCACGGTGGCGCTGGCCGAAACGCCGGCTTCAGTGGCGTCCTTAGGCACGACAGCGCAGGTCCAGTTATCCACAGCGTAAATTGAACCGGTGTCAGTTGGGTCGGCAAAATATTGGACAGTTAAAGTCCACTGCCCATCGCAGGTATTGCCGGCGCAATTGCTTAAACTTGCCGTGTTATCCCGGTAGCTGTCATTGTCGTCCAGAGCGCCGGCCTCGCCCGGATCGCCGGTTGATGTCCGGTAAAAGGTAGCGTAAGAGGCAGTACTGATATCAGCAAAGCCGTCGGTGTCAGTAATGGTTGAGGAGCAAGTGACAGCCATAGTCGTCCCTTCGCTTAAATTAACGGGGTCGGGATTAATGGTAACGGTTCCGGCTGTTGGGGCGGTATTAGCCACCCAGGATAAATCATCAGATGAATAATATTTGATCTCAAGATTGGAGATGTCGGTCCAGACAGTGGCAAATCCAGTCGTTGGAATATTTGTTCGCTGGCCGCCAATTTCAGGCCATAAAGCCCAAATTTGATTAGGGTATTTTTTGAAAGCATCATTACCTTCAGTTAAAAAACCAGGACTGCTCCAGGAACCAGTATATTGAGAGTATTGTATATTGTCAAAACTATAAGTCGCGCTTGCTCCATACCAAACCACAGTCAAATTATCAGAAAAATCTATTGCCAAAGACGGTTCAAATTGATGATGATTATTACCGGTAGTGATAAAAATAGGACTACTCCAGGAATCAGTATATTGGGAATACATGATATTATTCCGGTTGGGATAAGTTGAACTTAGTCCATTCCAAACAACATGCAAATTATCAGAGGAATCAACGGCAATTGACGGGGAACTCTGGCTATGACTATTGCCGGTGGTGATAAAAACAGGACTACTCCAGGAATCAGTGTATTTAGAATACTGAATATTAGTGACGTTGGGATAAGTTGAACTTAGTCCACTCCAGACAACGTGCAAATTATCAAAGGAATCAACGGCCAGAGCGGCGTTAGATTGATTATAGCTCTCATCGGTGGTGATAAAGCCGGGGCTGCTCCAGGAATCCGTGTATTTTGAATACTGGATATTAGAAACGCCGGGATGAGCTGAACTTAAGCCATCCCAAACAACATGCAAATTGTCTGTGGAATCTACTGCTATGGATGGAGCCCCCTGGTCGTGGCTATTGCCGGCGGTGATAAAAACAGGACTACTCCAGGAAGTAGTGTATTGGACATACTGAATATTATATTTGTATAGCAAATTAAAAGTTTGTCCGGACCAAACCAGATGCAAATGGTCATTGAAATCAGCGGCAATGGAGGGCTCCCGCTGTTGGGCGTCTGAATCATTATAGGAAGTAATTTGTGTTTCAGTCCAATTTTGACCGTTATCAGCTGACTTGGCATAAAAAATTTCATTACCAAAACCGGCACTACGAGCATAAACAACATGCAAACTGCCATCGCTGGTTCTGGCTAATTTGCGTCCTCTGTTGTCGCCCGGAGACACTCCGGTCTTGATCGTGTACGTCGGGTCAATTAATAAAGGATAATAAATTTCCTGATTAGTTGGATTTAGCTGAATGGTGATGCTTTTAAACTGTTTATCTTTGTAATTGACCTGGCCCAAAATCATGTCCGCTTCCACTGAATTATCCCGACTATCATAGACTGCCGGTAAATCCATGGTTAAGAGTTCCGTGTTACCTCTGGTATCAAACAAAGAAATCGTCCCGTCCGGCAGTTGAATTAAATCATGCTTGCTGTCAATTAGATAATAAAATTTAAACTCCAGCAAAGCTTCTTCATTTTTAACGATAATATATTCTTTCAGCCGTTCATTTTCAGCCTGATAGAATATATCTATCCCCTGATAAATCTCGTTATAAATTATTTTGTCTTCAGCGTATAAAGGCTTAATTTTTTTATTTAAATCACCCAGATCAAGATAATGAACCAGCTGATTATCGTCAAAATACAGTTCCAGTTTTTTTCCGTTAAAAAATTTGGCTTTAAAATTACCATTATCCGTGAAAAATTCACTGCCTTCAAATTGGATTTCGTTACTGCCGGATAAAGGAAAAGTGGAAACTACTTTTGATTTTACAATCGGTAAATCTTCTTTCAAAAATTTAATTGATCTGGAGAGGCTGGTTAAATTAAACCAGTCAAATTCAGACTGCCTGGCAAAATCTTCATTGAATAAATCAACAATGCCGGCGTCCTGGCCGGTGATATCAATCCCCGGCTTGAGCTGGAGAACAAAAATATGTTGTTCTGAATCTTTGGCGGCAAATATTTGCTGACGGTCAAACCTAAAGCCTATCTGACTATTTAACCGGTAAAAACTATTGTAATCAAAACCGGATTTGTGATGAAGGATGGCCAGATCCAGACCGCGGCGACCATCGCCGGCCCAGCGGATCCATTTATTATCAACCGGATTCATAAAATCATTATGAGCCCGGACTTTATCGCCGTCCGCCTCATGAAAACTAAAATCATCAATCGTCAAACTGACCAGCTGATTGGTCCGGCTGACCGGCAAGTCAGAGTCATTAATTAAATCAAGTTTAATAAAAATTGTTCCGCTGGAATTAACGGTGTAAGTCAATAAATAGTTGTGCTGAATAACCCCCAAATTGCCCCGAAACTCAATGATTAAACGATCAGTTGAATTTTCCAAAACAGAATAAGTCGTTAAAGTGCTTTTGGAAATTTGTTCCAGTTTATCCTGCCAGACAGCGCTGTAATTAAATAGTCCTGAATTTTGATCAGCCAGCTGATTTTCCCGGTTGGGATCATTTTCCAGATCGTACCAGCTGGTGATAATCCCGCCCTGGTTTAGATTAAAACTAATTTCAAATCTGTCTTTGGAATTAACAGTAACCAGCTGATCGGGCTGGAGACTGCCCAGAGCCGACTTAACCGCGAAAGAATCCCGGAGGCTGGTTTGATGAAACAAAACCTGATTATTGTTGTCAGTGGCGGATTGAGAAACCCTGGTTGATCTTTCATTTTCTTCCCAGTTCAAAGCCAGATCATCAAAACGCAGTTTTTTAAGACCCTCTCCCGAATCAAGCTGGCTTAAAACGGCTGTTTGGATTTCAGCCGGAGTTAATTTCGGTTTTTCAGCTTCAACCACGGCAGTTTCTTCGGCTGTTATAGTTTCTTCTATTTTAACAGCTTCTAATGTCTCCCCCTCTTCAATTATTGTCGGAGCTGTTTCTTCCGTGATTGCTTCTTCAGGAACAGTCTCCTCCTCTTCAATGATTGCAGGACCTGTTTCTTCCGTGATTGCTTCTTCAGGAACAATCTCAACCTCTTCAATGATTTCAGGAGCTGTTTCTTCCGTGATTGCTTCTTCAGGAACAATCTCAACCTCTTCAATGATTGTCAGAGCTGTTTCCTCTTCAATTGGTACTTCCTCTGTCTCCCCCTCTGCTTCCCCTTGATTCCCTTTGATTCCTTCCGTTTCCTCCATATCCCTCATGCTTCCCCCTGCTTCCCCTTCATCCCCCATGCTTCCCTCTGTCTCCCCCTGCGACCTAAAAATATTGTCTCCTCTGATTGATTCAAAATACAAATCTTCCAAAATAAAATTATTTAAAGGGTTGTGCCGGCTGTCAACCTCCAGGCGATCGTTAAAGCCGTCCTGGTCGGTATCTTTTTTCAAAGGATCTGTTCCCAAAAAACTTTCCTGATCATCAGTCAAGCCGTCTTCGTCGCTGTCAACCGACATTAAGCTGGGCGCGCTTAGTAAATCCCTGTCAGTGACATCAAAATTATCTTCCCTGATCAGACTGTCATCAGCCAGAGAAACTTCCCAATTCATCCGATTGACATAATTGTTGGGCTGAATCTGATAGGTCCATTGATTAATATATTTTTGCCCGTCAAAACCAATTTTAATTGATATCTCGGCGTCAGTCCGGTTATTGTTTTGATCAGTCAGCTGATAATAAAGAATGGTTAAATTGTAGTTGGCGAAACTTTCGTTAAAAACCCGGATTGAATTCTGATCAATTTCATAATCAAGCCATTCAATTGACGGCTGTTCTTTTTCCAGCTCAAGCTGTTCCAAAATTCTTCTTTCCTCCAGGCTGAAAATCTCATCAAAATCAGGAAAAATAGTCGCAAAAACAAATTGGACTCCTCTTTTGACTGTTTCAAAAGCGATTCTAAAAATACTGGCGGCCACCACGTCCCCGCTATCAGCCGGCGGGGCGGCTTCAGCTTCCTGGCTAACTTCAGGAACAACTTCTTCAATTGCCGGTTCTTCAGCGGTTTCCGCCATAATTTCATCGACGGCCTCCTGAACTTCTTCAATCAATTCTTCCAGCTGACCATTAATCTCTGCCGGAATTTCAGATTCAGGAGAAAAATCTTCTTCAGGCGATTCTGCTTCAGGCAACGTCTCCCCTGTCTTCTCTTCCTCTGGTGAAGAGCTTTCGGGGAGGACTTTGGTCAGCGATTCTTCATCTTCTTCAGATAAGCCTTCTTCAAACAAATCTTTTTCTGGCGGGACTTCGACGGGCGGAGGCTGATTAGCTAAGCCCTCCTCATCTTCAGTCAATTCTTCTCCAGGCGACGGTTCCGCCAAAGGAATTTTCTCAATTAAGGTTTCTTCAGAGGCGGCCTCCTCTTGTTCAGACGGAAATGCTTCCTCTGTCAGAACTTCCCCGCCCGGCGTTGACTGATCTTTTACGTTAATTTCTTCTTGAGTAATTTCTGATTCTGGCTGAAGTTCTGATTCTTCTTCCTGGATTGGCGCCAAATCCGGAAAAACTTCCTGACTAACCGGTATTTCTTCTCTGATTGTTTCCCGGGCGTACTGATAAACCGGCTGACTGGAAGCTTTTAACTGATACCCGCCGTTTATTTTTTCAAATAAACTAATTTTGAGATCATTAGTTGGGATTGTTAATTTTTGAGTGCCGTTTTTTGATTTCCATTCAACTTCATAGCTTCTGCCGACAAAACTAACTTTATAAGGCACATAAATTTGACCGTTAATTATCTTAATGCTGGCCGGCTCGGCAAACTCTCCGGGATTTAAAGACAAATAAAAATCCTCCGGAACTGATTGAGGATTATGCTCAATCAGGGTTAGTTCGCCCTGATCAGTTGTTCTTAAAAGCAAAGTTTGCTGTTCAAGAATTGACGGAGCTTGCGGATAAATATAGCCGGGATAAACAAACGCCGTCATCACTATCAAAAAACCGAATAAATATAAAACTAAGACTGACCAGTGAAGAGACTCATGATTATCTTTATGCCAGCTGTAATAAAATTTAGATTTAGTTAGTAAATAACAATGCAGTTGGCGACAAATTTTAAATGAAGTTTGGTTTTTGTTGTAAGTCCGGCTGTATTTAACCATATATCAAAAAATTCGATGTGAAATCAAAACATCTTTGGTCTAATTTTACAATAAAGGGAAAGTTTTAACAAACCAAAAACCCTCCCGGAGGAGGATTCAATTGCTGACAATTTAAAAAATTAACGGCGGACAAGCAGCTCCGGCGCCCGCAACGGTTCAGCCATCAGTTCTTTGACTATTTTTTCCATTCTCATTGCCGCCGAGCCGTCAATAAAAATCAAATCTCCTTTTTTCATTTTATTCTGAATAAATTTACCGGCCTGTTCAGTATCAGGAAAATGAAAACAAAAATCATCAGGCATCCCCTGATCTTTGGCTCCTCTTATAATATCCCGCGACTTTTCTCCAACTGCCACCAAAGAAGCGGCTTCCAGCCGGGCGACTCTTTGTCCAAGCTGATAATGGGCTTCTTCAGTTTTACCGCCCAAACCGGCCATATCGCCCAGGACAACGAATTTTTGCCTGCCAGCTGGCAGTTCAAAATTAGCCAAAACTTCCAGTGACGCTTTGGCTGATAATGGTGAAGCGTTAAAAGTATCGTCAATGATTAATGTGTTTTTAACGCCAGGTATTAAATTGATCCGGCCGCGGGGAGGCTGGTAGCTGTTTAGTCCCTGGGAAATTTCCAGAATATTCAGATTATAAATCAAACCAACGGCCGCTCCGGCCAGGGCGGCGTAAATATGCTGACGACCCAAAACCCGGGGCAAATGAACCGGCACGGTACTGCCCTGGTAAGTCAGTTTAAAACTCTGGCCTTCAATCTTTTCAACCTCTTCTTTCTCCTGATTATTAATTTTTAAAATGCTGGTGACCACTTCACTGGCTCTGATCCCTGATTCATCGGCAAAACCGTAATCTTTAACCGCCGCCTTGCTTTTTGTCATTAAATCAAAGACATCCTGGTCATCCCGGTTTAAAATAAGAAACCGATCCGGGCCAAGTCCTGAAACTAAATAGCTGATTTCCCTGATCATTTTATCCAGACTGGTGAAGTTTTCCAGATGACTCCGGTCAATGGCGGTAATCAGGCCAATTTTAAAACTCAATAATTGAACTATATTTTTAATATCTCCGGTTTGAGTCGCTGGCAAATCAAGCACGAAAACTTGAGGAAAATTTTTATCTTTTTTAAACAGCAGTTTCAGCCCTCTTAAAAACAGCCAAAAATTTTTCAAAATTTTTACAGACTTATTATCATAATTTATAAAAACTCCGGTTAAATCCAAATTGTCATAATTGTCGTTCTGTTGGACGCGGTATTTTGTTTTTAAAACCGCGAAAACCGCTTCTTTGGTTGAAGTTTTGCCAACACTGCCGGTAATGCCGATAATGTCAGGTTTATATTTTTTAATAACTAATTTTGTAATCTTTTTAAACATAAAGTAAGGGGGATTGAATGATCTTTTAACTTAACTGATTAGGGACAAAAAAGCAACTTAATAGTCCGGGGGGATTTGATAATAATTTAGTAAAAACCTGGCAATTTCACCAAATAAAGGAGCGGCTGACGAAGCGGCAAAAGGGACGTCTTTGGGGTCATCCAGCTTGACCAGCATCACAAAAGCCGGATCATCAACCGGAGCAAACCCGACAAAAGAATGAATAGTCTTGCCGGAATAACCGGCCCGGACAGTACTTGAAACCTGGGCGGTGCCTGTTTTCCCTCCAACATAATAGCCGTCAACTCCGGCCAGCTTGGCATGACCATTATTAACGACTGAAACCAGCATTCCTCCCAGTAAAGTGGCCGCCCGGGAAGAAATAGCCTGCCGGATCATTTGGGGAGAAGTTTTATCAGCTTGACCGCTGGGATGACGAATTTCATCAATAACATACGGTTTCATCAGTCGGCCGCCGTTGGCGATCGCTCCAAAAGCGGTTACCATCTGAAGCGGGGTAACGGTGATGCCCTGGCCAAAAGAGGCGGTGGCGCTATAAACAAAAGCTTTGTTATTGAGAGAACTGATATTACCGTCAGCTTCGGCCGGCAGGCTAATACCAGTCGGTTGGCCAAAACCAAAATTTTGAACGTATTGCCTGAAAAGCTCCGTGCCCAGCTCTTCGGCCACGAACATTACCCCCAGATTCAAAGAATTTTCCAGCACTTCCGTCATTGTCTGCTGACCGTGGGTTTTTCCGTCAGAATTGGAAATTGTGTAAATATCAACCTGTCTTTGACCGGTGTCAGTATAAGTTGAGCCGGGAGTCAGCAACCCGGCGTCCAGAGCTCCGGCCATTGTGATCGGCTTAAAAATGGATCCCGGCTCATATTCACTGAAAATTGCCGGATTGTTATAAAACTGGGGATCATCCACTTCTGAATAATTATTTGGATCAAAATCAGGATAATTGCACATGGCAGTAATTGATCCGGTCGCGGGGTTCATGATAATAACTGAACCGCCGTCCGCCCCATGCCGCAAAGCGGTTTTGTTTAACAGATCACAAACATAATATTGGACAGTCCGGTCAATTGTTAAAATAATATCTGAACCGTCTTCAGCTTTTTCAACTTTTTTTTCAGTCAGAGCGATCCAGCGGCCGGCGACATCCCGCTCTGTTTCTAAAACGCCCGGCTGGCCGGATAGTTCCTCGTCAAAATAACCCTCCAAACCATATAAGCCTCTTTGTTGATCGCCTTCAAAACCAACAAAACCAATCAGCTGACTGCTTAAACTCTCCATTGGATAATATCGCCAGCTTTCTTTAACAAATCTTATTCCAGTCAACTCTTTTTCCTTAATTTGCTCAACTATTTCATCAGTGACTTTATGTTTAATCGGCTCATAAGGATCGTTTTCTTTACTAAGCTTAACTAACAAAAGTTCAGCCTCTTCTTCGTCTAATCGCAAAAGCTCTGTCAAAATTTCAGTGGTTTCGGCCGGATTGTCAATTTCAACCGGAATACCGAATATAAAATTAAAATCCCGGCTGGTGGCCAAAGGATATAGCTGGTCTGAATTGTAATCGGCTACCAGAATCTCACCCCTTTTGGGAACTAATGTAAGATAGATTTCGTGCTGATCGGAAGCCAGCGCCGAATAAAAAGAGTAATCAATTATCTGCAATTTAAAAAGACGCAAAATTATCAGGCCGCCCAGAATAAAAATAAATAAAAGCAGTAAATTTAAACGGTCCAGCTCAAATAATCTATTTTTTATTTTTTTAAATGCCTCTGACAGATCTTTATGACTTTATTTAACGGCGACGACCGAACCAGCTGGCGACAGATAATCAATTTGAGCGACTGTTGTCATTTCATAAACACCGATTATTTTTTCAATCCGGCTCAATGACTGCAGTTCAGTCGCTTCCATTTTTAATTGTTTATTTTCCTCGTTCAGCTGATTTAACCGCTCTTCCAGACTCATTATAGTATACCCTTTGGTGGCTGTCCCGTTAGTCTGAACAATATAGACTAAACCGACCAAAACCACCGCCATCATTATAAAAATATAGGGGGTTTTTGAAGTTGAACGAAGTTTGGAAAACTTTGACATTTTTGTGTTTATTTTTATATTTTTTCCACTGCTCTTAATTTGGCGCTCCGTGATCTGGGATTTTTTAAAATCTCCTCCCGGCCGGGCTTAACGACCCTGGGGGTCAAAATTTTTATCTGAGCCTGATGGTCACAACGGCAATCTGGCAGCTGCGGCGGACAAAGGCAGTCTTTGGCTTCTTGTCTGAAAAACCGCTTAACAATCCGGTCTTCCAAAGAATGGTAAGCGATTACCACCAGCCGGCCTCCCGGTTCCAGAATATCGACAGCCGCCGGCAGAATTTCTTTCAAATTTTCCAGTTCCTGGTTGACGGCAATTCTCAAAGCCTGAAAAACCCTGGTGGCCGGATGAATCCGGCGATGGAGATAGCCGGCCGGAACAGCCTTTTTAATCAATTCAACCAATTCCGTGGTTGTTTTAATCGGGGCAATTTTTCTGACCTGAACAATTTTTCTGGCGATTGCACGGGCGTATTTTTCCTCGCCATAGTCTCTGAATATCGCGGCCAGTTCTTGTTCAGTAAAATAATTAATAATCTTATGAGCTTTGACTTGGGAAATCTTTTGATCCTGACCTCCAAATTCCATGTCTAGCCGGCCTTCTTTCTGAAAGGAGAAGCCCCTGTCAGCTTCTGCCAGCTGCAAAGATGAAATCCCAAGGTCAAGTAAAATACCGTTAATTTTATTAAATTGTTGGTCATCGGTTAATTTTTTTATGTTTTTAAAATTCCCTTTGGCCAGAATAATCCGTCCTGAATATTCCTGAAGTTCATCCCCGGCAATATCCAGGGCCGCCTGATCCAGATCAATACCGAGTAATTTGCCGGCCGGGCCGGTTCTTTTTAAAATTTCTTTGGCGTGGCCACCTGTCCCCAGAGTGCAGTCAATAAAATTTTTGTTTTCTCCAGGATTTAAAAACTGAATTACTTCTGATGTTAAAACCGGGACATGTCTGATTTTGATTTTTTTAGACATCTAGTTCACCTAAAGCTTCGGCGATATCAGCGCTTGATTTTTCAGTCCCCTCCTTATATTTGTTCCATTTCTGTTCATCCCAGATTTCCAGACGGTTATACAAACCGGTAACTATCACTTTCTTTTTCAGGCCGCTGTATTTTCTCAAATATTCAGGCAGGACTACTCTACCCTGCTTATCCAGCTGAACATTCATGGCTCCGGCCAGCATTAAGCGGGAAAAAGCCCGGGTGTTGGCTTTACTGATTGGCAGACTGGCCAGCTTGTCAGCCAGTTTTTGCCACTCTTCTAAATTGTAAAGAAACAAACAATCATCCAGTCCCTTGGTGACCACCGCTCCTTTTGACAGGGCGGCCCGAAACTTAACCGGAATAGCCAACCGGCCTTTGTCATCAATTGAATGTAGATATTCGCCTATAAACATACAAAATTTACCAGATATAAACTTCAAGGCCGGGGAAACCGGCCGTGAAGTTTACGAAAGCATGGAAAAGCATGGAACCCAGATTAATAGAGCGATCATTTAACAATTCCGACTTATCCCCACTTTTCACCACTTATCACCACTCTACCTATATTTTATGCCACGATCATCCATAAGTCAACACAAATCACCCCTTTCAATTTTTTGGCTTAAATAAAACAAAAAAAGAGCTTTTAACTCTTCTTTTACTTCAAATGTGGACAATTTGTGTAAAAAAGTTATCCCCTGGTAATGCCGGGCGCCTGATCGTAAATAGGATTGATCAACCGCCCTGATGAATCTGTCTGACTAATTTTTTTATATATTTTGGTGATTAACTGATCAATATCTTTAAACTGATCAGACCGCAGGCTGACTATTGGGATATTCAGAGCAAAAGCCAAAGAGTTGGCAAAAACCACTCCTGTTCTGACAGCCGTAAAACTACCCGGACCGTTGACTACTCCCAGACCATTTAATTTGGCAGTTTCTATTTCGTTCTTTTTTAAAAAATCTTTCAGCTGCTTAATAAAATAGTCTGATTTAACCCTGCCTGGAAACGAAAATTGAGCGGTCAGTTCCCCTTTTTCATTAATCAGTCCAAAAAATAATTGATCAGTTGTATTAATAACCAAATACATTTGTTTAATGAATAATGACTGAAGTTTCCAAATCAGCCCAGTCATAAAGCCATTTGGAATCCGCAATCGTCATATTAATACAGCCATGGCTCATCGGCTGGCCAAAATTATTGTGCCAATATGTGCCGTGAATTGTATAGGGACCTAAAAACGACAGAATATTAGGAACGCCGGGCAGATCATAATTGTTGGGGTTGTCCAGTCCGTAAAACCAGGTCATCCGGGCGGATTCTCTCTTGCGGTAAACCCTAAAATTACCAGTCGGACTGGGAAACCAGCCGGTGCCGGATGAAATTAAAAACTCTTTGACTAAATCCCCTCTTTGGTAAGCAAACAATTTCTGTTGGCTTAAATCAACTTCAATATAACGGTAACTGCCGGGATTCAATTTAGGCAAATAAGCGGTGGCCGCGATGATTTCCTGAAGGCCGTCATTGTCAACATCTCCGACAGCGACTTCAACTCCTCCCCGAAAATCATGATCAAAACTAAAAAAATTAGAAATCAGTTTAGGCTGGCCAAGCCGGTCAAATATTCTGATATGCGGCCCGCCGCCAAAACCAGCTCCGGTAATAATTTCCGGACTGGGATTATGATCAAGATCAGCCACTGCCAGACTAACGCCTCCTTTAAAATTTTCCTGATAGGCAAAAAACTGATTTTTAACCTGGCCCTGATCATTGAAAACCCTGACATGAGGTCCGCCGCCGGATCCGGCGCCGGTAATTATTTCCGCCTGGCCATCCCGGTCCAAATCGCTGACGGCCAGATTAACGCCCCCTTTGAAATTGTTTGAATAAGCCTCAAATTCATTTAATAAACTCAACTTTTTATTATAAATTCTGACTTTCGGCTCTCCGCCAAGATTCTGACTGACTATAATTTCCGGCTGACTGTCATTATTAACATCGCCCACGGCCAGATTTAGCCCGTTTCTTAAATCTTTATCAAAAGGAAAGAATTCATTGATCAGAACGAAACCATCTGGCTGATACTGGAAAATTCGGAGATGGGGCGAGCCGCCGTCCAGCGGTCCGGTCAAAATTTCATCCCGGCCGTCACCGTCAAGATCAGCCGCGACCACTTTGAGACCGAGCTGGTAATTTTCAGCGTAGGCCGGAAATTCGGTCAGCAGCCAGCCCTGATAATTAAAAAGCCTGACCAGCGGTCTTTCTCCCCGGCCAGCGCTAACAGCCACTTCATTCAGGCCGTTGCCGTCAAAATCAAGAACAGCCACCGATAAACCAGTAACATCCAAATTGACAAACGGATTAAATTCCTGCTCCAAATTAAAACCGTTAACGTCAAAAATTCTAACCAAAGGCTGAGCCAAAACTTTAATTACCGGCCAGCAAATACCAGCGCCAATAACTAAAAGAATTATTATAAACTGTTTTTTAAAATTTGAGCTTTTCATCAGTCGGCTGATCTTTTTTTGTTGGAGGTTTAAGATTATCAATAACGACAATGTTCCTGTTTAACAGTATATCAAAAATAAACCGATCACCAATATCTTTCCTGTCGCTGAATTCATCCGCCGATAATATCGTGTAATTTATTTCCCGCCTGATGTCTTTCTGAATTGAATCAACTACTTTTTTGATTTTAATGGCGTTAACATTGCCGACAACCAGCATATCAGTCGCCAGATCTTTCTGGCCGGTAAAAAAACCGGTTAAAACCAGATAGTTTATTTTACCGACATTTCTCAATTTGTAAGCCACGTCTCTTTCAATCAATAAGGCGGATTTTGAAAAAATACTTTTGAGTTCCGGTAATAAGACAAATCCATAATTGACCTGATAAAACTTTTTGGCCTTAATGCCTGACTTGCGCCCGGGCGGCCGCCGGGTGTTTTTTTTATTTTTAGCGTCCGGCAGAGTGGTTTCAACAACCTTCAAAATCCCCAGATCAGACAAATTCTTCAGCTCCCGCCTGATTGAATTAATTTGAGTTTTGGTCACCCGGGTCAGTTCTCTGACAAAATAAACTTTGGCCGGATTATCCAGAAAAAGCTTGAGAAGTCTGGTGCGGGTTTTTGAACCAAATAATTGTTCAAGCATCGGATTTGTAAAAATTAATGTTTAGTATTATGATTATCTAATATAGTCATAATCTAACTATAGTCTAAACTATACCAAAAATTTATTCAAGTTATATGGCCATCCAGGAACTAATAAAAACTGAAAAATTACTATTTGAAAAACCAGACAGCGTCAGCGCTTCCAAACCATTTACAGCAGAAAGTCTGCCAAACTTTCCCGCGGCTAGCCGGCTAATCGGGGTTGTTTCAATAGATGAAATTACGGCAGAAAACTTCAGCTCGCTTGACAGTCTGATTCAGGAAATCAAAGATATTTTTTCCAGGAAAAATGAATTTGATAACTTTAATTCAGAGGAAATCTTTGAAATCACCCTGAAGCAGGTCAATAAAAAAGTAACTAAGATGATTGAAGGTGAAAAATTAATTATTAAACCAAACAAGTTTCATTGCGTCATCGGACTGCTGACACCTGACTCCAAAAGTTTTAACAAAAAATTTAACCTATATTTGAGCGCCTTCGGCTTAACAAACGCTCATTTAATTCACAAAACTCCCTCGGGCGACTATAAATTTATTGACATAGTTGCCAGTCCCGCTGGCAGTGCCGGCGGGGCCAGTCCCGCTGGCAGTGCCGGCGGGGCCAGTCCCGCCGCTGACGAAGCAACCGAACCGAATCAATCGGCAACAGAAGACAAAACTCCGCTAAAATTTTTTACCAATGTTGTCAGCGGCAAAATTAATTCGACTGACACCGCGCTTTTAACAACGGCTAATCTGACTGACTTCATTTCCACCGGTGAAATCAAAAAAATAATTTCGACTTTGCCGCCGGTCAGCTCAATCCAGCATATTTCCAATTTATTATCAGAAGTGACAAATCCGATCTCAATCGCCGCTGTTATTGCCCAGCCGGCTTCCCGGGAACGAAAACAACCGGGACTGATCGGGGTCGCCACCGGTTCCAGCCAGGATTCAATGAATGTTTTGGTCAGCACTGAAAGCGCCACTGAAAAACTGTTGACTCCGGCGATGAGTCTAAATATAAAAAAATTAAGTTCGGCGCTGACTGATAAATTGAGAAGCCTGACCGGCGGCCAAAACAAACAAACCGACGGCCGGTCCGAAAGCCGCAAAAGAGATAATTTTCTCGTTTTATCAGTCAAATTTCTAAGCCAGGCCGGCTCAAACCTGGTTTATATCCTGGTTAATATTTTTAAGGGAATAATCAACTTCCTCGGCAGAGTTAATTACCGTAAACTGACTGACCTGAATTATGTTAAAAATTCGGCCGCCGCTTCAGTTCAAAACGCCAAAAACAATCTGGCTGAAAATTTTAAAAATATAATAAGCTGGTACGGCCGCCTGCCAAAAATCAGAAAATATCTGCTGACTGCCGGTATAATTTTAATTTTTATTTTTACCAGCAGTCTGTTCCTGCAAAACAGGCAAAAGAATTTAGAAGCCGAAGCTCTGGCCTACACCACCAGTTTAAATGAAATTCTGGATAAAAAAGATAAAGCCGAAGCCAGTATAATTTTCAAAGAAGAAGATAAAGCCAAATCACTGCTGGATGAAACAGTCGCTTTAATAGCTGACCTGCCCCAAAACACCAATGATCGCCGGGACCAGGCTCAAATACTGCTGGTTCAGATTGAAAATTTAAATGACCAGCTTAAACATCTGATCAAAATTGACAATCCGGCAGTCATTGCCGATCTGGCTCCTTTTGATCCATCAGTTAATATTCAGACTTTTTCGGTTAATAAAAATAAAATTTTTGTAACCACGTCCAATCAGTCAGAACTTTATCAGATTAATCTTGACCGGGATAACAATATTGAAAAACTGGAGCTGGCCGGAAATCAGGAAGTTTTACTAAAAACTATCGCTAAAGATGAGATAATCTATTTTTATTCAGATCAGAATAATCTCTTAAAGCTGGACACCATTAATTTAGAGCTGGCTAGTCTTAATCTTGATATTCCGGCTGACGCTAAGATTGAAGATTTGGCAATTTACAACAACCGGCTTTATCTACTGGACAGCAATAACCAGCAAATTTACCGCTACAACCAGGCGGGAAATGATTTCGCGGTCAGTAAAACAAACTGGCTAAGGGACAATACTGCCAATATCAGTCAGGCTGTCTCGCTGGCCATTGACGCCAATATCTATGTCCTAAAATCAAATGGCCTGGTGGAAAAACTACTGGGCGGCTCCAGGTTCCTGCCGGCTTTCAGCTTATCGTCAGTTGAGCCGTCTTTGGATAATCCGTCTAAAATCAGAACTCTGGAAAATTCAGAATATATTTATGTTTTAGAACCAGCCAATAACCGCCTGGTAATTTTTAACAAAGGAGGCAAGTTCCTCAATCAGTATGTCAGCGAAAAATTTAAAGATTTGAAAGATGTCTATATTGATGAAGCCAATAAAACCGCTTATCTGATTAATGGAACCAAAATAATAAAAATTGAATTAAGTCATTTTTAACAATAAAAAAGCCGGTTCCAGGAATCTGAAGCCGGCTTTTTTTGTAAACATCTATTTTAGCGTCACTTTAGCGCCGGCTTCTTCCAGTTTTTTCTTCATTTCTTCAGCTTCTTCTTTTTTAACGCCTTCTTTAATTATCTGGGGAGCGCCTTCGGTCAAATCTTTGGCCTCTTTCAGTCCCATTTCAATCACTCCTCTGATCGCTTTAATCACGGCGATTTTGTTTGAACCGGCTTCAGTCAGCTCAACACTGAATTCTGACTTTTCTTCAGCCGGGACGGCTTCACCGCCGGCGCCCGGCATGGCGGCCATGGCGACCGGAGCGGCCGCTGAAACGCCAAACTTTTCTTCCAAAACTTTGACCAGTTCTGCCAGGTCCAGGACTGATAACTGTTCAATCTGCTCCACTAAAGCTTTGAATTTGTCAGGAACCTCGATGTCCACCGAAGCCTTGGCGGAGACGGAAACTTCTTTTTTAGACTCTTCCGCCTTTAGTTCAGCTGGCTTTTCTTCAGCTTTTGCGGTTTCTTCTTTTTTCTTCTCAGCAGGTTTTTGTTCAGCCTGCTTTGCTTGTTTTTGTTCTTCAGCCATATATTTTAATTATTTAATTAATAAATTATTGTTTTGATTCGCCAATAGCGTTTAAAACATAAACTAATTGTCGTAAATTACCCGACAGGACGCCAACTAAACCGGCAACCGGGGCGTTAAGACTGCCGACAACCCTGGCCAGCAGTTCATCTTTGGACGGAATCATAGACAGATTTTCTACTTCAGCCAGAGCCAAATATCTTTGACCCTCCGGATTGGAAGCCAGAATGCCGCCGATCATTTTTAAATTTTCATGCAGTTTGGAAAAATTTTTAACAATTTTGGCCGGGGCCACTTCGTCGTCATAACTGAATAAAGTCCCAACGCCATTTTCAAAAGCCAGCGGGTCAACTTCTTTCAAATTGCCCTTGTCCATGGCGATTTTCAGCAGAGTCTTTTTGGAGACGCTATAGTCTATCGCCTGCTCCCGGCAAAGCTGGCGAAACTCTTCAATTTCAGAAACAGTCACCTGGTCAAAATTAACAAAAATAACTGATTTTGATTTTTTCAGTTTATCGACTAAATCACTGACGATTTCTTCTTTTTGCTTTTTATTGACAGGCATAGGTTTGGTTAAAATAAAAATCTGTGGATATTAAACCACAGACGAAAAACTAGCATTTTCCCTAGGTAAGGTGGGATATTTAAGCCCTGGAAATGGACCCTTACTGTCTGTGGGTTTATTTAATTAAATAATATTATCGCAATACTAAAAAAATGTCAAATATGACTAATTTATAACTGTTCCCTTAAACTTATGGCCCATTAAATAATCATCAAAATTTTTGAGATCACCGCCTTTTAAAATTGACACTTTTAAACCCAGTTTTTGGGATAATTTAGCAGCCACCGGGTCAAACGGAAAATTTGCGCCAGGAACCCATTTATTGCCGACTATTTTCCGATAATCAGGCCATGATATTTTTTTTACTTTTTGAGCCTGCTTAAACTTATTGGGGTCTTTGTCATAAACATAGGCAATGTTAGACAGATTAACGATATTTTTAATTTTATAAGTTCTGGCCAAATAAGCGCAGACATAATCAGTTGACCAGCCCGGCTGCCAGCCGGCGCCAATGATAATGTCCTCTTTGATTCTTTTATAAACATCCGGCTCTTTGATAACTACCGGATGGGCCTGTTTTTTAAAAATAGTCCGCAGTAGGTGGGCGTTCAAACGGCTGGCGTGAATCCCCAGCCAGTCCAGATCATCGGCGCTAACCTGGTCAATTTTTTTAGCTCCTTTTTGATAAATCCGGGCGGTCTGTCCCCCGCCGGTCACAATAAAAAAACGCCGGCTTTGCCGGATGTGTTTTAAAATTAATTTTTTGAAATTTTGTAAAAAAACAATATCAAGCTTGTCAGGAATTATAATTGAACCGCCTAAAGAAATAATAATGGTTTCTTTTTTCATTTACTGAAAAAATATTTAATAAGTCTCTAAAAACCTGATCAGCAGCCGGACCGGGGCGCCAACCGCGCCTTTGGCCAAATATTCACCTTCGCCGGCAGTCATCCGGGGAGCGATATCAATGTGGAGCCAGGGATATTTTTTGGCAAAATGGGCCAAAAAAGCCGCTCCCTGGCTGGCGCCGCCATATTTTGATTTGCCCAGATTATTCAAATCGGCAAAAGTGCCTTTCATTTCTTTCTCAAATTCTTCCCAAAGCGGCAAAGGCCAGACATAGTCCCCGCTCTTCTCGCCCAAATTACGCAACAGTTTCAATAATGACTCATCTTTTGAAAAAATAGCCGAGGCATACTGTCCCAAAGCCACCAGCGCCGCCCCGGTCAAAGTGGCGACACTGATAACCAGTCGGGGTTTATAAAATTTCCCGGCGTAAGTCAGGGCGTCGGCTAAAACCAGACGGCCTTCGGCGTCAGTGTTTAAAACTTCGACTGTTTTTCCGGACATGGTTTTTAAAATATCTCCCGGCCGGTAACTTGATCCGGAAATCATGTTTTCAGCGGCCGGTATCAAACCGACAATATTTTTCTTTAATTTTAATCTGGCGGCTAATAAAACTGAATATAAAACAGCCGCCCCGCCCGACATATCCAGATGCATCTGATATATTCCGTCGCTTGGCTTTAAATTTAAACCGCCGGTATCAAAAGTAATTCCCTTGCCAATCAGCACCAGAGGTTTTTCTTTAGAGTCTCCTCCATCATATTCCATCACAATAAACCGCGGTTCTTCACTGGAACCCTGGGAAACACCCAATAAGCCGCCCATCTTAAGTTCGGCGATCTCTTTCAAGCCCAAAACTTTAACATTAATTCCAGTCCCGACAGCCTCTCTTTCGGCCACGCCAGCCAGCAATTGGGGGGTCATTTCACTCCCGGGAATATTGGATAAACGCCGGCAGTCGTTGACTTCTTCGGCAATTTTCTGTCCTTTTTTGAAAGCTGTCTTTAAATCACTGGAAATTTTACCAATCACCGTAAGTTCTTGAATAAAATTCCAGCCGTCTTTGGGCCTGGTTTTGTAATCAACAAAATCAAAATTAGCCATTTCAAAATTGATCGCTAATTGCTCCGCGATTTCTTTTTCAGACATCTTTAAATGATCAAACACAAAATCGGACAACACTACCGCCAACTTTTTAATCCGGGCTGACTGGGCCAGTTTAATAACTTTACGAGGCAGTAAAAAAAATTTACGATGATCTAATCTTTTTTCATTAGAACCCCCCAGAACAATTTCTTGTTGTCCTGTTCTTGATTTAGAAATAAAATTGCCTTTTTCTTCTTTTAAAAAAACCAAAGCAATATCTTTGGCTTTTGGCCTGGTGGTTGAAAACTTAAACTTGATCATAATATTCAATGTAATCTTCTTCCTGACCCTGATTGAGTAAATCTTTAACTTTTTTTATTGACATCTCTTCTTTTTTACCCCGGATTTGTTCAACTGTCAAGTCAACCGCCCATTGGGTCTCCAAAACTTCAGAAAAATAAAATTTAATGCTAAATTCTTTGTCATTGGCGACTTTAAAAGAATATTCATCATAAACCCCGGCTTTTTCCTGATTCCATTGGTTATTTATAACGTTTGAACTTATTTTATATTCACGACCGTCTTTAGTTTTGTAACGAAATGACTTCTTCATATAATTAAATAATGTTAATTAAGATATTTTTGTTTATTAGCAACGTGTTCTTCATGAGTCCGGCTGTAAATGACCTGGCCGTCCTTAGTAGTTAAAAAATAAAAATAATCATTGGGTCTGGGGAAAATCACTGCTTTGATGGCTGATAAACTCGGATTAGAAATAGGTCCGGGCGGCAGGCCGCGATTTTGATAAGTATTGTAAGGGTCATTAATTTTTGTGTCTTCAATCAACGGCTGGAGATCTTTTTTACGGGTAACATAATTCACCGTGGCGTCCGACTGCAGCGGCATGCCAATTTCAAGCCGTCTATAAAATAAATCCGCGGCAATCGCCCGGTCATCATCTGTTGACAGTTCTTTTTCAATAATACTGGCCAGGGTAATCACTTCAAAAATTGTTTTATTCTGTTTGTTGATTTCAGTTTTTAGATCAGCAGTTAACTTCTGATCAAAATTGTCAAGCATTTTTCTGATTATATCATCAGCCGTGGCCTCTTTAAATATCCGGTAAGTGTCAGGAAATAAAAAGCCTTCCACGTCCAGACCGGCCGGCTTATCAGCAAAAAAATCATAATCGGCTTCCTGATTAAAATTTTTAACGGCGGTTAAAAATTCGCTTTGACTAACAACCTCTTTTTTTTCAAGATATTCACCAATCTCCCGGTTGTTCCAGCCTTCAATAATGGTTATGGCCAGATCTTCGTCAACCCGGCCGCCAACCAGAATATCAGTTAACTCCACGATATTTAGCGACCGGTCAAGCTGAAACTGCCCGGCTTTGATCTGATTATCATTATTGGTCAGGACCAGATACAGCTTAAACGCCCACCGCTTGCTGATTAAATTTTCTTCAAGTAAACTGTCAGCGATCTGGTCAACTCCGCTGCCTTTGGCGATCAGAAAATCAACCTGTTCTGATGTCGCGCTAACCGGTTTAGTTATCCGGCTAATAAAAGAAGCGATCACAATCACGATAACCACCACGGCCACGGCGATCAAAATTCCAATTTTTTTAAAAACCGGACTAAGCATATTGATCCAGACCTTCCTCTTTTAATTTTTGAATAATTTTTTTAACCTCCTGGGCTTTACCAGTCGGACAAATTAATAAAGCGTCTTTAGTATCAATCACCACCATGCCGCTTAAGCCGATGATCGCCGTGACTTTTTCGGGCGAGCCGTAAACCATGGTTTTTTTGGTATCAACCGACAAACAATTGCCCTTCAGCAAATTGCCGTCCGAATCGGTTTCAGCGGACAGCCGGTCAAACAAAACATCCCAACTGCCGACATCACTCCAGCCAAAATCACCTTTAATAATCAGGACATCGGCCAAATCCATTTTTTCGGTAATGGCGTAATCAATTGAAATTTTTTCCAGCCTGGAATATTCTTCTTCAATTAAACGCTGATTACCGGTTTTTAAGCCTGCCATCACTTTTTCCAGGCCCTGATACATCTCCGGCGCGTATTTTTTATAAGCATCCAGAAACAAACGGGGCGTCCACATATAATAGCTGGCGTGCCACAAATAATTGCCGGTCCGAAGATATTTTCTGGCGGTTTCAAAATCAGGCTTTTCAGTATGGCCAGCGAATTTATAAATATCAACGCCGTCTATCACCTGGTGATTATCGCCTAATTTAGTGTAGCCCAGAATAGTGCTGGGGAAATTCGGCTCAATTGAAATGTCTATCATCCGGCCGGTTTCTAAAATCAGCTTTTCAGCCACTTTCAGGGTTTTAATAAATTTTTTAATATTGCCAATATAGTGATCAGACGGAATAAAAGCCAGCGGTTCATCAGGCGATTTCAAAAACAAACGGGCGGCGGCATAACCCATGGCCGGACCGGTATCCCGCCGCTGGGGTTCAATTAGAATATTTGAATCTTTAACTTTTGGAAAAATTTTTTTAATTTCTTCAACAAACTCCGGGGTGGTCGCGAAATAAAGCTGGTCAGCCGGATAATACCCGGCTAATCTTTTATAAGTATCAACAATCATCGGCTGGTCGCTGATGATTTCAAAAAATTGCTTTGGTTTATTTTTTCGGCTCATTGGCCACAGCCTGGAGCCGATCCCTCCGCAAAGGATGACCAGATTCATATTATAAATTTTCTGATTTAATCAAATTAACCATTTCCAAGGCGGCCAGAGCCGCTTCCCGGCCCTTGTTATAATCATCATCAGCCGACCTGGCTTCAGCCTGGCTGATATCATCAGTCGTTAAAACTCCGAACAAAACCGGCTTACCGGTATCTAAATTGACTCTGACGACGCCGTCAGTGACGGCTTTGGCGACATAATGAAAATGGGGCGTTTCCCCTTTGGTAACCGCTCCCAGGCAAATAATGGCGTCATGATCTTTACTGACAGCCGTTTTCTGGGCGATTAAAGGAAGTTCAAAAGCGCCGGGCACTTCATAAATATCAATATCATCCTCGTCAACCTGGTTAGCTTTTAAAGCCTTGAGGGCGCCGTTTTTTAAACCGTCAGTAATCGGTGGATTGAACCGGGCGATAATCAGGGCAAATTTAAAACCCCGGCCGCTGATTTTTTTTTCAAAAACATTTCGTCGCATATTGGTTATTGGTTAATGACTAACTACTAACTACTAATTTTTCCAAATATCTGGCAATAACATCGGCTTCAATATTAACCTTAAAACCTGGTTGAAGTTCTGACAAATTGGTATTTTCCAAAGTGTGGGAGATCAGTGAAACCTCAAAACTATTTTTATTTAAACGGCTGATTGTCAGGCTGACACCGTTGATGGCGACTGAACCCTTGTAAGCCAGATATTTTAAAATTTCAACGGGCGGTTTGATTTCCCAAACAAGATAATCTCTAACTTTTGTGACTTTTGCCAGCCGGCCGACTCCGTCAACATGGCCCGGGACAAAATGACCGTCCAGCCTGTCCCCTATTTTTAAACTTTTTTCCAGATTGACGACTGATCCTTTTTTATACTCCGGGGCAATTGTTCTCGATAAAGTTTCCGGGATGACTTCAGTTTGAAAACTATTTTTGCTTTTTTTAATGACTGTCAGACAAATACCATCCACCGCCAAACTATCCCCAATTTTAATATTTTTTAAAAAATTTTTAACTTCAACTGACAAAATCAGGCCGCCCTGATTATTCTTTTCTGTTTTTTTGACCCGGCCAGTTGACTGAATGATTCCTGTGAACATAATTTTAACCTAAAACCTGGCTAATATTTTCATGGCTTCAACGCAGTCCCGGCTAATTTGCTGTTTTAACTCCGAAGCGTCCAAAAATTTTTTAATCGGCCTGATCTTTTTAATTAACTCCAGGTCAACCGGCTGATTATAGATATCCTGGTCAAAATTAAAAATATAAACTTCAATGCCTGGTTTTGTCTGTTCAAAAGTTTCAAAAATCCCCACGGCAGTAACCGATTTATGGGGCTGGTCGTCAATGGTTATCAACGAGGCGTAAACTCCCGCCGGCGGAAATGGCTGATTAGAATCTGGTGATAAATTAGCGGTCTTAAAGCCCAGTTTCCGGCCTTTGCCCTGGCCTCTGTAAACCTTGCCGGTTATTTTTAATATTTTACTCATTTTATGGATATTTTCAAATTATCCCGCAAACGAGGGCCAAATTTATGGTTAATGACCAGTGTAAAGAATAAAGCGACAATTAAACCTCCGACAACATCGCCTGGCAGATGAACACCGACAAAAACCCGGCCAAAAGCGACCCAAACCGCCAGGATTACCAGCGGCAAACCAATTCGCCGATGAAAAAGAAAAATAGTCAGAGCAACGCCAAAAGCAACGGTGGCATGATCTGACGGAAAAGATTTTTCAGAAAAATGCTCCACGAGCTTATTAACATTTTCTAAAATTAAATAAGGACGCTGACGAAAAAATAAACTGCTTAAAACCAGATAATTAAACGAAACGGCGACAGCCGCCACGACAAACGCTCTGATGGCTGACCGGCGGTATTCCCGGAAAAATAAAAAAACAACGGCAATCAAAATTATCAAAAAAATAACATATTTGGCGCCAATCACAAAAAAAACGTCTAAAAAATTATTTTGACCAGCCCAACTATTAATTATTCTGAACAACTGAATATTCATAATTAATCACCGTTTTCTTCTTCAGCGTATTCAGGAAATAAAGCCTGGCATTCCGGGCAGCTTTGAATGTGCCCGGTCGCTTCAGCCCGCTTAGCCTGGTCAATTTTTTTTGATTCACCGCTCTGGATGAAATAATAGATTTCTCTGGCGCTGTTGCAATCCATATATTTTTAATTAAATTTGGCACTTGGGACAAAAATGGGTCCCCCGGCCGGCAGCTTTAATTTTAACAATTTTTGTGCAGCAGCGGCGACAGGGGTTGCCCTGGCGCTGATAAACTTTCAGCCTGGGAACATAACCGCCCCGGGCGCCGTCAATATTAACATACTGATCAAAAGAAGTCCCGCCCAGCTCGATTGAATCTTTTAAAACTTTTTTAATTCCCTGATAAAGCTTTTTGATTTCCTGGTCAGTCAGCGATTTAACTGTCCGCAAAGGATGAATTTTGGCGTAAAAACAGGCTTCATCGCAGTAAATATTCCCCAGGCCGGCGATAAAATCTTGTTTTAACAAAAGGGCTTTAATTTTGGATTTCTCCCGGCCAGCCAGCATCTTTTTAAATTTTTTAAGGGTAAAGGCCTGATCAAGCGGTTCGGGTCCGTAACCGACCTCCCGCAGATATTTTTCAACCTGATCAGTCGCGATAACTTTCATCCAGCCAAATTTCCGCAAATCATTAAAAAATAAATTGCTCTGGTCATTAAAAGTAAAAACAATGTGGCTGTATTTATTCGGCAGGTTTTCCAGGCCGTCTTTAATCGGATGGCCGCCGGCCAAAAGCTGGCCGCCAGGCCGGCGATAAACCAGCTGGCCGGTCATTTTCAGGTGAATCAACAGACTAAATTTATTGGATAAATCAATAATCAGCAGTTTAGCCCGTCGCCGGACATCTTTGATTTTTGAACCACGCAATAATTTCTTAAATTGAGCAACCGGCAGTTTAACAAGTTTGGGCACTTTAACTTTTACTGAAATAATTTTTTTGCCGGTCAGATATTTTTTAAATCCCCGGCGGATAGTTTCCACTTCTGGCAGTTCAGGCATATTTTATTTAATTATAACGAAAATAGCGGCTGTTGTTAAATCAACGGTTGACCGGTCATTTCGGCGGGCTTTTTAATACCCAACAATTTTAAAATTGTCGGCGCCACATCAGCCAGGCCGCCGGCCGGTTTGATTAAGCTTAAATCTTTGCCAATAGTGTCGCCGCCCGGCGCGGATTTTCCCTCCCAGTCTTTACCAATCAAAATCAGCGGCACCGGATTGATTGTCCCCGGCTGACCATGGTCAGCGGTGATTAAAACTGTTCCGTCATGATCCAGAGCTTCGGGAATAATTTGTCCCAGACACTGATCAACTATTTCAATTGATTTCTTTAAAGCCGCCTGATTGTTTGACCAGCCGATAATATCCGGATTGCAGTAATTAATCAGAATAAACTGATATTTTTTCTTTCTGATTTCCCTGGCCGCCCGGGAAGTGATTTCAAAAGCTGACATCTCCGGGTAATCAGCGTAATCAGAAGCCTGGGGCGAAGGAATTAAAACCCATTCTTCATTTTTAAAAGGCTGACCGTTTTTGCCGTTAAAATAAAAAGTCACCTGGTTGTACTTTTCAGTCTCAGCCAGATGAATTTGATGCAGCCCGGCCTGACTGATCAGCTGGCTTAATGAACTGGGAATATTGGTCAGAGTGTATTTATCCTGCTTTTGATAGGGCACTGTCCGGCCAACGCCGATTGTTAAATGTCCGGCGCCCGAACTCCCGGGTTGATCCGGCCGCAAACCAACAGCCTGACCGCTGGCATCCAGCGTGAAAACCGGGTAGCTGGTAATTAAATTATCAATTACCGGCGTGACCGCCTGACTGAAAATATTAGCGGCCGACGGCGGAGCCACTCCCCAGCCATCAACAATGATCAGGACCAAAGGATTAACTTTATTAAATATGTTTTTCATAATCATTAAGTAACACAGCCACAATACCACTGATTACGACAATGATCAAGATCAGATTTAAATTCAAGTAATTAGTAATCAAACCAGGACGAAATATTTCCAAAATAAAAAAAATCGTAAAAGTCCAGACGGAAATTTTAAAAATATAATAAAACATAGTTAGTTTTGAAACAATCTGTCTCTGATTGTTTTTAAATTCACCGGCTGGCCTTTCAGCCGGACTTCTATTTCATGAATCTGAATGTCCCGGCCGGAAAAAACAAACCTTAATTTTTTATCAACAACAAAGTGCCTGGTCAGGTCAAATTTAATGCTGGCGGTTTTATATCCATCGGCGACGGTCGGCGGCTGATAATCAGCCAGAATATAATTTATTTCCTGCCGTTCAATATCAGTCGCCTCATCAATGGCCGGCGGCAGCGGTTCAAAAAAAGCTTCCCGGCTGAAAGCCATAAACCCATTATATATCATTAAAATATCATTTTTAGATGAAGTAATGGGATATATTTCATCCCTGGCGGCTAATGATCGATCCGGCTTAAAACTGAATTTGCGATGAGCCTGGTCAATGACTAATTCCTGGCCGGCAATCGTCAATGTTTGCCGGCTGGCCTGGTGAGAAGTTTGAGCCACAATCTTATTGGTTGTGGCGTAAACGGTCGTCGGCTCCGTATTTAAACCGGCCAGGCCGTCGGCGTATTCCGGGCTGTCTGTCAGATAAAGCCTGTTTTTAAAAACCAATAATCTTTGAGCGGTATCAATTTGTCTGAAAAAAATATCGTCATTAGTCTGGAGATCTATTTTGTAAACACCCTCAGCCAGGTCGTCTAAATATAAACTGACTTCTCTTGCTTCAGTCGCCGGATCAGTTCCTGTCACATAACCATCATCTTCCAGATCAAACTGATAAATAATTTTATCCTGATAGCTAACTATAATTTTAAGCGGATCCGGATTATCATGCCGGTTAATATCCTGAACAATTAGTTTAAAATCCAGCGGCTCGTCTTTAATATAAGTGAAAATCTGATGAGGCCCACGGATTGATTTGTCAATTATAGTCCGCCCGGCTGATTTTTGGTAATCAGGAATCTTAAAATTCTGGATTAAATTATAATGATAAACGGCCAAATTAGACTCCGGGAGATCATTTAAAAAATGATCAACAGTTTCAAAATTTTGACCGGCGTAGTTCTTCTGGATTAAAACGGTCTCCTGATGACCAATCGCCGACCAGCCGGTCTTATCTTCAATTAACCGGTCCAAAATCTGATTTTCAACCGGCTTCAGATCAAACTGATCTTCCGCCGGACCGGCTTTGGCGCCAATTTCAAAAATTGGATTATCTGAATTTTTATATTTAATTATAATTTCCGCCTGGTTAAAAGTCCGCGGCATTTTCAAATCAAAATAAACCGGGTGGCTGGTTAAAGCCTGAAAATATTCTCCCTGTTCATCCCGCTGTACTGAACTGACCCGGCTGTTGGGATACAGTTCTGAAATGAAAGCTGACTTTTTACTAAAATCATATTTAACTGTCAACTGACCGCTAAAAGCCAAATTCTTGTTAACCAGCCAAACAAACCCGACAATTGGTATTAAGATTAAAATTATTTTAATTGTTTTATAAGGCATAAATAGAAATTCTAAATCCTAAATTCTCCCGATGGCAAAGCCATCGCGGATCCTCGACAAAGTCGGGAGAAATACTAAATAAATCATAAATTATAATGTTATAAATTTTAAACAATTAATGTTGATTTTTTGGAACATTATAATTTATTATTTAGAATTTAATCAATGATCCTTTGAACCTCAAACAGCCGTTCCTCTCCAATTATATCCTCCGGATTGGTTAAAACTAGCCCGAACTTTTCCAGTAAAGAATTAACATAAACTATATCATCGTTAGGCATCATCGTAAACCAATAAATCGGCGCTTCATCCAATAACCTGTTTAAATGATTAATAATTGTAAAATCGTTGTCAACATAAAACATTACGCGACGTTCCGGGAAAAAAAGCTTGTCAGTCCGGTTGGTGATAATCACGGCTTCAGGCGGGGTTAGCTGAAAAACATTTTCAGCTTTACGCTGATAATCAAGCAAGTTTTCCAAATTCGCCCTAAGGCTTTCTTCACCCTGCCATAATGTTATCCGGGCGTTCATCAATAAAATCGCCGCCCCCAAAACAACCCCGAGTAATATTTTAAAAAACAGCCGCCTGACTTTTAAAACATATAAAATTACCAGGCTGATCAGAGGCAGACTTAAAATAAACGACGGCAGCCAGTATCGAACATAAGAAGTGCCAATAGTGATCCGGTCGGGGGTAATATTGTCAAAAAACAGCCAGGTGCCATAATAAACAATCAGCCAGGCGGAAATAGTGGACAGCAAAGCCAGATAGATTATTTTTGATTTTTCCAGCCCATATTTAACTAAATAAATAATCAGACCAACAGCCGCCAGAATATTCAGCCACCAGAAAAATTTAAGATAAAAATTAACAAAATTTCTGATGATATTATTGGGATGAAATTTAAATGGATAAACAAACTTCCAAATCCCCTGATTGAGCAAAGGCGGAGCGGCCATGAATTCGCCGGTTAAAATTGGCCGCTCCTCCAAATCAGGCTGTAAAGCGTATTTAGTGTCGCTTAAAGAATAACCGGTCAGATATGGCTGGCCGTAAACAATCGTGTTGTGGTAAAACACCGGACAGAAGGCCAGAAAGGCGGCCACCAGAAATAAAAATATTTTAATAAAACTTAATCTTTTAATATAACCAAAAAACAAAGTAATCAGGATCAAACCAACCCAGAGATATTCTGTCGGCCTGACTGTTAAAGCCAGGCTGATCAGTCCGCCGGCTAAACCGGCAAACAGCCACTGCCAATAAACTTTTATTTTGCTGATTTCAAAGGCTTTAAGCAAAAAATAAAAACCAATGATCAGCAGACTGACCAATAAAACATTGGGTAATAATCCCCGGCTGGCGTAGTACCAAAAAGCCGGCTGAATCAACAGCAGCAGGGCCGAGACAAAAGCAATTCTTTGATCAAAAATAATTTTTATTAAACCGTAAAAAAATAAAACAGCCAAAGCGGCCATAAACGGGGTAAAGAAATAAACCGCTTTAACCCCAAAAATTTTGGCCAGGCTGCCGTAAATAATATTCAATCCAATGAACCCGCCCGGTGTTAGATAACCGTTAATCACTTTAACGCTCCTTGGTTTCAGTCCGTTATTTGACAAAAAATTCAGTGGTTCAAAAAACTGTAAAGTTGTTTCTTCAGCAAAAATTCGGCTAAAAAAATAATGGGCGGTTTCATCAGGTGAATTCAGAATAATTCGGGAATGATCAAAAATCTGACCCAGTGTTAAATAAGAATAAATCAGGACAAATATAAGAGCCAGCGCTGATAAGATCAGGAAATAACGGTATTCTTTAATTATCTGTCTGATTTTTTCCATTTTCTCAAAACAATAATGAAGTAATAATAAACGCCGGCCAGCGTCATAATAATATTTAAATAAAATAAAGCTGGCTGTAAAAAGTTAATTTGCCAAAAAAGATACAAGGCAAAAATGACATTAAAGAAAACCTTATAATAAATAATCCGGGGACTGGGGCTAATCAGCCAGTCAGATTTCAGCTGCTCATTCTTTTTAATTATCGCCAGTAAATAAATCACGGCAATAATAAAAATCTGGTAAGCTCCGGTCAGACCGTCAACCAGACCCAGATAAATGACAGCCAGAATCTCAACTGAATAAATTATGTGATCACTCAAAAGATCAAAAAATTTTCCTCTGTCTGATTGCTCCCGGGCCAGCCTGGCCAGCGGACCATCCAGTCCATCAAGCATCAGCGCGATAATCAGCATCGCCCCCGCCCAGAATAAATTTTTATCAACTAAATAAAAAAAGGGCGCCATTAAAACAATTTTGGCTGTGCTGATTAAATTGGCTGAAATGCCAGCCTTGACTAAGACAGTCAAAAATGGTTTTAAAATCACCTCTCTGATCTTTCTTCCCATGATATTGATTTTTTCAAACATAAATAATCAATTTATGTTAAAATAAACCTGAAAAATATGAAAACTTTTTACAAGTATATCATAATATTTTTCATTTTAATACCGATAATTATTGTCAATTTGTTCAACTGGCAGTCTGTTAACATTGGCTTAATTTTCGGACTGGCCTATCTTTATCTGCTGGCTGACATTACAGGCAATAAATTTTTCGGCCGGCTCGACGCCTGCTTTAAATATATTTTTGGATTACTGGTCAGCCTGTCCCTGATAATAATTCTGGGAACAGGTTTTTATTATGTCTGGAAATTTGATTTGGCGATGATGTCTTTATTAATCATCGGCCTGCCGCTGATTCTTATCCTGGCTGAAAAATATCTGCCTTCACCGCTTAACTTGCCGGCGGAAATAACCGGGCCGGCTCAAACAACCGACTGGAGAATATTTGCTTTGGGAATTTTTTATTTAGCGCTGATAACGGTCAGTTTTAAAATGCTTTTCAGCGGCCAGACCACCGCCAGCCTGCGCTCCCCCTGGGAAGTCATCCCCTCTGATTTTTTTATAGTCTATTTTTTGGCGACGCTGATCCTGATTCTAATTATTTTTTTCAACAAAAAAATTAAACTTTCCCTGCTGCTGACCAGCCTTCACTTCTTTTTATCTTTATCAGTCGGCCTGATTATCTACAAAATTGGGTTTGGTTTTGACCCGTTCATCCACCGGGCGGCTGAAAAATTTATTCTTAACGCCGGCGTTATCACCCCAAAAACTTTTTACTATATTGGCCAATATTCACTGGTAACTTTTTTAGCCAGACTGCTTCAAATCCCAGTTGAACTGATCGATAAGCTGATCCTGCCTTTATTAAGCGCGATTTATCTGCCGGCCATCGTTTATTTCTCGCTGTCCAGGCTTGATTTTTTTAAAAATAAACAAGTCATTGTTTTTTTGTCACTTTTATTTTTAGCGGTCCCCTACGCCGGGCTGACTGTCACCACCCCCCAGAGCCTGGCTAACCTTTTTTTGGTTTTAGTCATTTTTTTAAGTTTAAACCTGGTTTTAAAAAGCGACTATCAGTCCCCGGTCTGGCTTTTATTTTTACTGGCTTCGGCTTCATTGCTGATCCACCCGCTGGCCGGCATTCCGGCTTTCATATTTCTGACGCTTTTGATTTACCTGACAAAATCTGAAGAAATTCAGCTAAAATCTTTTTTTAAAAAAGCAATTTTCTGGGAAATTGTGGCGGTCAGCAGCGTAATTCTGCCATTGATTTTTTTAGGGCTGTCTTTTTTGTCAGGTCAGCTGACAACAGCTTTCAAAACAGATCTGATCAACCTGCCGCGAATTGACCTGACCAGAAATTTTGATTTAATTTATGATTTGGTTTATTTTTACGGGCATAACTCTTTAATTTTTATTTTCCTGCTGGCCGTCGCCGGCATTGTCATAATCCATAAAAACAAAAATTATTTATTTTTAAAAATTTATCTGACTGTTTTTATTGTTCTAATAACCAACTATGTTCTTTTAAAGGTGGTGGTTGCTTTCCCGTCTTTAGTCGACTACGAGCAGGCAAACTATCCGGCCCGGGTTTTGGAAATAAGTTTCTATTTGCTGATTCCATTTTTTCTGGTCTTTACCGGTTATTTAATCAGCCGGGCTGAAAAATCAACGGCTTTAATAAAAATTTCTGCTTTAATATTTATCTGCGCTCTGCTGACCGGTTCTCTTTATTTTGCCTACCCCCGGCATAATAAACATGAAATCGGCCGCGGCTATTCCGTGTCTGCGGCTGATCTGGAAGCGATCCGGCTGATTGACCGGCTGGCCGAGGGCGATTATCTGGTTTTAGCCAATCAGGCTGTCGGCGCCGCCGCTTTGCGAGAAGCTGGTTTTAAAAAATATTACGACGGCTTATTTTATTACTCCATTCCAACCGGCAGTCCGACTTATCAAATATATTTAAAAATGGTTTATGAAGCAGCTACTAAAAAAACCGCCCAGGAAGCGGCTGATTTAGCCGGTGTTAAACAAGTTTATCTGGTGATTAACGATTACTGGACTGACGCCCAAAAAATAATTGAAGAGGCGATGTTTACCGCCGACGACTGGCAAAGCGTCGCTGACGGGAAAATTTATGTTTTCAGCTACAAATTTCAATAAGCTTTTTAATGTAGTTTTCTAAATTAAAGTTCCGGACCGTCCGGACAGATTTGGCCCTTAAATCCGGCCAGTTTTTTTTATTTATAATTGCCTGGCTGAAAACCCGAATTAAATCGCGGCTGTTGCCGGCTTCAAATGAATAACCATTACAACCGTCCTGGATTAATTCAGCCGCGCCTCCCACCAGACTGACAATCACCGGCACGCCATAACCCAGACTCTCATGAATGACTGTCGGAGAATTTTCATAGCACAAGGTCGGCACAACGCTAAAATCAGTTTTTTGAAAAACCTGATTAATTTCTTCGTCATTCAGATAGCCTAAAACTTTTACATTAGGATAACCCTCGACTATCTTTTCAACCTGCTTAGATAAACTGCCCCGGCCGCCAATCATTAAATTTATTTGATGGCCTTCAATTTCAAAATCGCAATTTTTTAAAGCCTGTATCAAAAATAATATTCCTTTATGCGGCTCGAGCTGACCTAAAAACAATAAATTCAGGTGATTGTCATTGTGGTCGTGAAGATTTGAATTATAGGAAATTTCCCTGATGGGATTAGGCAGATAAATTTTTTGTGAATTTTTAAAAAACCCTTTCTTGCCGTAAAAATCAATCAGCCATCTGGAAGGCGATATAATATAAACTGGCGAACCGAATAAAGACCGGCAGATTTTTTCATAAATTTTTCTAAAAACTGACCGCTGGGCCAGGCTATTTTCAAAGCCTTTAATAATCAGGCCGGACGGCGTTGACAGCTGGACATCATGGACAGTATGGGCCCACTTGTATTTTTTAAAAACTAACGGCGTCAGGTAACCCAGGCCCTTTAAATTATGAGACAAAACCAGATCCGGGTTTAAATCTTTCAAAATCTTTTTCACTTTAAAATATCCGTCAAAATTAAACACATCTATTAAATGCCAAAAAAAACGCAGCCAGGCCGGCTGGCGATCAATATCAATAAAAGAAAACAAATTGACCGGACAAACCCGGTAAATCATTTCGCCTTTAGCTCCGTGTTCTCCGTTGACAACCTCGTTTTTATGACCAAGAGTGATTAAACTGACCTGATGTCCTTGTTCGACCAGCCCTTTGGCCAGACGATAAACGACTTTTTCGGCGCCGCCCTTCAAATAGGGCTTATAAAGACTGTTGATTAAGCAGATTTTCATAGATTAATTATTGTTTCGGAAAATTTTCCTGATAAATTTATAAACCGGAACAGTGTAAGGAAATATCAAAGCCGCGCTTTTGAAACTGGTGGTAAAATATTTCTTTCTAAAAGACGCGACAGGGACTTTCCCGCCCAATAACGTTAAATAACTTTCTTTATCAAAGATAAAACAGCTATTGCCCATTTTTTTTAGATCTCTTTTCTTCCATAATGACCGGTGGGTTTCAAACTGATTATTAAAAGCGCTGCCTTGTTCGATCAGGAACTTCGGCGTGGAAATCAGCAACAATTTTGATTTTTCTAAAATTAATCTGACAAGTTCGGTTCCCTGATCTTTGTCAAAATGTTCTAAAACATCAATTAATAAAGTCAAATCATAATTTTGATTTAAACCAGGAATAATATCAAAAGCATTACCATGATAAATATTATTATACAGATACTGATGAACCGGAGTTAAATAATCCGCGAAAACCTCAATCCCGTCAATCCGTCTTTGAAAATTGTGATAATCCTCCCGGCCATCCCACAGTTCCAAATATTCCCGCGCCAAAAAACCGTACTTGCCAAAACCAACGCCAATATCAAGCACTGAATTAGGCTTAACAAGTGATATTATTTTAACTATTTTTGATATTTGTCCGGCTTGACTGGTCGGCATATAAACTCTTATAAATTAATTCCAAATCCCCTGCGATTTTTGGCCAGAGATATTTTCGCTCCACCTGACGGCGGCCGGCTGAACCAAATTCTTGTCTTAAATCTTTATTTAAAATTAACCTTTTGAGGTTATCAAATAAATCAGCCTGGTTGTTCGGCCCGGCTAAATAGCCGGTGATTTTATTACTGACGACCTGTCTGACTCCCGGCAGCCTGGAGGCCACCACCGGCTTGCCGCAGGCCATGGCTTCCAAAATAACCAGGCCAAAAGCTTCTGACCGGTCTGTTGATGGTAATACAAAAATATCAGACAAATTATAAACTTTAGGCAAAAGCTCATCGCTAACCCGGCCAGTGAAAACAACCCGGTCAGCAATATTTAAACTTGTGGTTAACCTCTGATAATCCGGCTTCATTCCGCCGCCGCCAACGATCAATAATTTTAAATTATTAATCTTTTTTGACAAGCCGGCAAAAGTCTTAATCAGCAATTCAACCCCCTTGAAATAGTGAGCTTTGTCCAGCCCGCCGACAAAAAGCAGAATAATATCATCATGACTTAAATTATATTCCTCTAACAACTCTTCATCTTTTGCTTCAGGTTGAAATGATTCGCTCACTCCCAGCGGAATTTCAGTAAACTTTTCGTGATTTTTATTATAATTAGCTTTAATGTTAGAATTATTCAAATAATCAGTTGACGAAACTAAAACCTGGTCAGCCCTTTTTATAATTCCTGGCAAAATAAATCTATTGTGAAATTTAAAAAAATATCTCAAAGCTCCCTGCCCAACCACGTCCATATGATAGGTCAGGATTAATTTTTTTTTACGATTAAATAATTTCCAGAAATAAACTATTTCCGCCCCGCCAAAAAAAGGATAATGCAGGTGGACTATGTCAAATTTTTTAAGCTTCCAAAAAATTTGCGGAATTAAGCCGGCATTGCCGTATTTCAGCCACGGCTTTAATTGGTTTACTTTAAACTGTTCAAATTTTGATTTATTGGTCAAAGTAAAAACTTCAACCTGATGGCCTAATTTAGACAGCTCTAAAGCCTGATGATAAGCAACATTACCCATCCCTCCGGTGTATGGCGGAAAGGTGCTGACAAGGTGAGCGATTTTCATATTCCAGGGTATAGATTACCAAAATATTACTTTTTTAACGACCTGCCAATAAAGGTTAAAAATGGGGTTGGCAATGTAAGTTAAAACCGGATTATTAATATCCTGAAATTCAACTTTGCCGCTGAAAGCTGTCACCACGTCTTTATCAGATAGTTTTCTTTTCCGCTGAATAATTCTCCTTTTGGCTGAAATATTTTTCAAATTTTTAAAATTTAACAAATACCGGTAAACCTTCACTTTCTCCGTCCACCAGCCGCTGTAAATAGAATAAAAAAACAAACCAGTTTCCATTAAAATCAACGCCGGGCTGATTAAAACAATGGTTGGCCATTTATAATTCTGAAAAATCACCATAAACCGGTTTCTTTCCATATAATAATATTTGGCGATACTCCGGCTAAACTGATATTTATGATAAACAACTGATTGAGCGGCCAAAACTACCTGGTAACCCAGCAAACGGGCTTTCCAGGACAAATCAAGATCTTCGTGATACATAAATAAATCGTCGTCAAACATCCCAATTGCCTCAATAACCGGCCGCTTAATCAGCATCGCCGCGCCGCTGGCGTAATTGATCTGATGAACCTGCCGGGGATAATCAAAACTTGATTCTGGTTCCTGATGGCCCCTGGTATATCCAAAGCCAAGATAATTAATCACGTTACCAATGGAATTAATTTTATCTGTCTGCGGCCAGAGCATTAATCTGGACTGGACAAGGCCAATTTGATCATCCGCCTCAGCCGCCTCCAATAAATTCTTCAGCCAGTCAGGTTCAACAATCGTATCCTGGTTAAGCAGAACAAAATAATCACAACCTTCCGCCATAGCTTTCCGGATAGCGTAATTATTCCCGCCGGCAAAGCCCAGATTTTCTTTTAACTCAAATAGATTAAATTCATTAAACTCGGTTTTAATATAATCAACGGAATGATCGCCTGAATTATTGTCAACAATAAAAACTTCAAACTGATTATGATCAAAAGTTTGTTTTTTGAGGCTGGTCAGACAATCGGGCAGATAGGCCAAACCGTTATAATTAACAATAATGACGGCAACCATAAAGACAATTTAAGGCGGACCAGGCCGCCTTTTTATGTTTAATATATTTTACGGATTTTTTCAATCTGACTGATCGCTTTTTTTCAATTTATCATCAATGGCTGTTTTCCTGGTCAGCGCCGTAATTTCCTGATCAATTTTATCAATTCTTAAAAATATTTTAAAAACCATATAAAATAAAATGGCGATTGAAATATAAATTATCAAATCAACTCCCCGGCCAATGCCGACCAGTCGGGCCAGATAGGTAGTCAGTTCCGGAAACAGAACTATGACGCCGACGATCAGCCAGACCAGAACCCAAAAAATAAATTCCCGGCGGTTGATGGTTTTATCCTTATACCTAACCCAAATTTTATAAAAAACATAAAGGACAAAAACAACTGTCAAAACCTGAAAAATCATATAATAACCAATACGCGATGCCAATAATTGATAATGATAATTTTAAAAATTAAGAAAATAGTTTTTTAAAAAAAATATCTTTGAGAATAATTAAGGCCTTGACCGGATCTGACTTGTGATAATCTTTATTAAGTGAATCTTTGGTGTATTTAACGGTTACCGGAAATTCAGCGTAGTTTAATTTATTTCTGGCCAGTTCGCCGATGATTTCCGAGGCGTGGGAATCGCCGTCAAAAGTCAGCTGAATTTTTTGGGCGGCCTGACGGGTCATTGCCCGAAAACCGTTATGGGCGTCAGATAATTTTAAGCCGGAATGAAACCATTCTACCAAAATAGCCAGCTTCAGACCGGTCTTTCTAATCAGCGGTATATTTTGGGGTTTTTTATCAAGAAACCGGGAGCCAATCACAATATCAAAGTTATTATTCAAAAGATGACTGACCATTGGCCGGATTTCCGCCGGCTCCTGCTGGCCGTCAGCGTCAAAATGAACGATCACTTCCGCTCCCTGATTAAGGGCGTAATCAATTCCTGTCTTCAGAGCGGCTCCCTGGCCGCGGTTGATTGGATGCTTTAAAACATCAGCGCCAGCCCCGGCCGCCGCCCGGAAAGTCTTGTCAGCTGAACCGTCATCAACCACCACCACCTGATCAACATATTTTTTAACTTCACTGATGACGGCTCCAATACTTTTTTCTTCATTATAAGCCGGAATAGTCGCCACAACTTTCATAAAGAAATCATTAAATAGTTTTTCTGACTTTTTCAGCTTTGGCGTATTCAATTGTTTTCTCCAGACCTTTTTCCAGGGAAAAAACCGGCAGCCAGGCTAATTGATCCCTGGCTCTGGAAATATCCGGGATACCCAGAGGCGTCATAAAAACCAATGGCTCTTTGAAAACAACATTGGAAGAAGATCCAGTCATATCAATAATCTTGCGGGCGACATCTGACAGCTTGAGGTCAACGTCGCTGCCCAAATTAACCGGGCCAATATCGGCCGGCGCCGCCATCAATCTGACTAAACCGTCAACCAAATCGGTCACATAACTTAAAGTGGTTCTAAAATTATCATCGCCGTAAATCACCAAATCTTTATTATCCAGAGCGTTAACAATAAAATCAGGCATCATTTCCCCGTCATTAAGTCTGTTGCGCGGACCATAGGTTCTGAAAATTCTGGCTATTTTGGCGTCTAAATTATGAATATCTTCATAAGTATTAACAATGGCTTCAGCGTATTGTTTGCCTGAATCATAACAAGCCCGGGGACTCATTTGATTTAAAATTCCCAGATAATCTTCTTTAAAAATTGTCTGCTGATCTGTCCGGCCGCCGTAAACCACTGAACTTGAGCCATGCAAAAATTTAGCTTTATATTTGATAGCTAAATCAAGCATATTCATCAGGCCGACTGTATTGGCTTTAATGGTATCAATTTTATATTGATCAAAATTTTTAGGCGACGTTGGGCAGGCCAGGTTATAAACTTCCTGAATTCCCTGAAACTCAATTCTAAATCTGGCCAGTTCCGGGAATTTTTCCAGCTCCAGCGGCTGGTTAATGTCATGTTTTAAAAAAATGAAATCAGGAAATCTCAATAAATGATCAATATTGCCCTGACTGCCGGAAACAAAATTATCAACACAGATAACTTTGCTGGATTTTAAAAGATCTTCGCACAAATGAGAGCCAATAAAACCGGCGCCGCCGGTCACTAAAATATTCTTTTTTTCAAAAATAGGTTCGGGCATAGGTTTTTGGGTAATGGTTAATGGTTATTAGTGATTGGTTACTGGTTACTAATGGCTAATAATTAAGGGATTATAACAAAAAATGGCAATTTTGACAAAGTAATTTTAATTAATTTAAAAGGCCAGTTTCCGGCCTTTTAACTTTTGATCATCCCCATCTAATAAAATAATTCCAACACTATCCCCTATCCCCTATTAATCTATCCCCTATACCCTATACCCTATACCCTATACCCTGCTCCTAAACGTCCAATACTTATTCGCCAAAAAATTCCAGAAAACAACGACTATAACGGCAATCAATTTGGCAAAAAGATCATATAGCCCGGCAACCACTAAACTATACAAAACTATTTGAGTTAAACCTAGTCCGACTAAACTTACCAAAAAAAATTTTAAATATTGGGCCTGGGTAAATTTTTCTTTATCTCTGAATGTCCAGTATTTGTTTAAAAAATAGCTCCAGGAAGCGGCCAGGCTGAAAGCAACAAAGTTTGCGATTAAAAAATGAGTTCTCCAAAACAAAAACAAACGAGTCAGCCCCAGATAAACTCCAAAATCAATAACGGTGTTGCTGACGCCGACCAGACAAAACTTAATAAATTGCCTGGCTATTGGATATTTTTTAAAAAACCAGATATTTCTGATTCTTTCTATCATCTGATTAACCTGACTCTCACCCCGGCCCTGTTGGCGATGTCAAAAACAGCCTTTTCAGAAATTAAAGCTCCTTTTGAGTCATAAAAACTGACTAATGGCTGTTTGCCGGGACCGGCGCCGGCGATAATCTCATCTACTCCGTTGTCATCCAAATCACCGGCGTCAACAAAAACTCCGCCCCGAAAATCAGCGTTACCGTCAAAAAACTGTCCTTTCAATCCTCCCAGCCGGTCAAAAATCCTAATATGAGGCCCGCCCCCCGGCTTGGCGCCGGTAATAATTTCAGCCTGGTTATCGCCGTCAATATCACCGGTCGTCACCAGCACCCCCCGGTTATAACCTTCGGCGTAAGCGTTAAAAAGAGCCAGTCTCTGGCCATCAATATTATAGACACCCACTCTTGGCAAACCGCTGTCAGCCGCCACGATAATTTCTTCTGTCCCGTCGCCATCCAAGTCCCCGGCCGCCAGATTGACTCCCCCGCTAAATCCCTCAAAAGCGGTAAATGATGATAAAATTTGTCCCCGCTTGTCAAATATTTTTATTTCAGCCACCAGTCCGCTGCCTGGTCCGGTGATTATTTCATCTTCGCCGTCGCCGTTAACATCACCGATCGCCAGCTGAACCCCGCCGGTAAATTGAGGATCATAGGCAAAAAACTGGCCGCGCAGATTGCCGCCCTCGTCAAAAATTAACACATGGGGGCCGCCGCCTTTGCCGGGAGCGGTTATGATTTCAAAAAAAGCGTCATTGCCGAAATTAGCCGGGGCGATATTAACCCCGCCCGCAAAACTAAACGGGTAAGCCTGAAAAACAACAATCAAATTAAAATCCAGATCAAAAATCGCTATTTCAGAATTACTCTGATCAATCGGGGTAACAATAATTTTTTTGTCAGAGGTCGTAAAAAGTTGTTTGCCGACTGACAGCTCCAGCGATTTTTTCAAATTAAGCCGGCCAAATCCCAGACTGCCGGCCAAAGACGGGTTGATATCATCAATCGAATCACCGCCCCGCAGGAGATAATCAGTAATATCTCCGACGGTGAACTGGCGATTGACTGACTTTAAAAGCGCGGCCGCCCCGCTGACAATCGGCGTTGACAATGATGTCCCGCTCCAGCCGCCCCCGTACAAATCATTTAAATCAAACTCGGGATTTTGATACTGGGTGCTGTATAAAGCGTAGCCGGGAGCGTTAATATCCAGACAACGGTTGCCAAAGCCGGAAAACCTGGCGGCCTGATCCAGAGTATCGGTCGCTCCGACGCCAATTACAACATTTTCAGCCAGATTATAATTACTGCAAACGGGATAAACCAAAACCTCGTCCAAATTTAAAGCCTGGCCGTTGATCTGTTCATTGCCGGCGGCGGCCACGATCAAAATTCCGGCGTTATAAGCTTTGAGCAGAACCTGATCGAGCAAATCGCTCTGCTGACTGCCGACAAAACTGAAATTGATAATATCGGCTCCATTATTAATGGCATAATTAACGGCTTCAATGAGATCTTCCAGATCGCCAAAACCATTGCTGTCCAGCATTCTCAAAGGCATGATTTTGCTCCGCCAGCTGACGCCGGCAATGCCTTCGGCGTTATTGCCCTCGGCGGCGATCACTCCGGAAATTACCGTCCCGTGATTCAGACCGCCTTTATGACTGTCCAGACTCTCCAGTTCGCGATCAAGTTTAGGTCCTGGATCAGGAGTTTCCGTAATAAAATCCCAGCCGTTGACATCATCAATATAGCCGTTTTGATCATTGTCAATTCCGTCGCCGGGAATTTCACCCGGATTAACCCAAATATTATTTTTTAAATCAGGGTGATCAATAACAACGCCGGTGTCAATCACCGCCACGGTGACTTCTTCAGAGCCGGTTGTAATATCCCAGGCGGCGGGCGCCTGGATCTGAGCCAAATGCCACAACCTGAAATATTTAGTATCGTTGGGAATCCGGGTCAGACGATAAACCGCGTTTTTATCAACAATTTCCACCTGATCATTGCCTTCATATGATTCAATAATGGGATCAAGCTCTTCCCGCTGATCAAATTTAAATTTATGAATCTGATCACTTTCTTTAAATTTAATTAACAGTTCCCCGGGCCGGTATTGAGCCGGGAGTTCAACCCTTTCCCTGGCTTCAACTAAAAAAACCGCCCCCAAAATAAAGACAGGCAGCGCTAACAATCCTAAAATAAAAATTGAATTTAATTTGCTAAGTTTCTTCATTGGTATTGTTATTCTCTGACTTTGATGGCCTGAATAATTCTTGAAAGAGCAACAATGAAAGCGGCTTGTCTTAAATCAACCTGATAGTCCTGGCCTGTTTTCCAGACTTTTTCAAAAGACTTAATCATGATCGGTTTTAGTTTTTTGAAAACATCTTCTTTGGTCCAGTAAAAATTAGCCAGATTTTGAACCCATTCAAAATAGCTGACAGTGACGCCGCCGGCGTTGGCCAGAACATCCGGCACGACAATTATTCCTTTTTTAAATAATTTTTGATCAGCTTCAGGCGTGGTTGGACCGTTGGCCAGTTCAAGGATAAACCGGGCCTTAATCCTCCCCGCGTTTTCTTTGGTAATCTGATTTTCAAGAGCGGCCGGCATTAAAATATCACAAGGCAATTCCAGTAGTTGTTTATTGGTAACAATCTTAACGCCCGGAAAAGTTGTAACTGTTCCCTCTTGTTTTTTGTGATCAATCACCGCTTTGACGTCCAGGCCTTTGTCATTATAAATACCGCCTCTGGAATCTGACAAACCAACAACCTGATAGCCGGCCTGACTGACCAGTTCAGCCATGACTGATCCGGCGTTACCAAAACCCTGAATGACAATTTTTAATTTTTTTGGATTTAATTTAAGTTTTTTGACGACATTTTCCAAAACATAAAATCCGCCCTGGGCGGTAGCCGTGTCTCTGCCAAGCGAACCGCCGACTTCCACCGGCTTGCCGGTGACCACGCCCGGAACATTATAACCTTTAATCTGGCTAAACTCATCCATAATCCAGGCCATAATCTGAGGATTGGTATAAACATCCGGCGCCGGAACATCTTTATCCGGACCGATAAAATCTTTAATGGCTCTGGTATACCCTCTGGTCAGTCTTTCCAGTTCAGCCGCGGATAATTTTTTGGGGTCAACCTGAACACCGCCTTTGGCGCCGCCAAAGGGAATATTAACCGTGGCGCACTTAATAGCCATCCAAAAGGCCAAAGCTTTAACTTCATTTAAATCAGCCTGGAGATGATATCTAATGCCGCCTTTAAAAGGGCCCCGGGCGTCATTATACTGAACCCGGTAGCCCTCATAGACTTTAATTGATCCGTCGTCCATTTTAACCGGAATTGATACCTGCAAAATTCTCTGGGGTTGTTTTAAATAAGCTAAATATTGCCGATCTTTTTCAGGAATAAACTCTTCAATGCTTTTTAGCTGATATAAAGCGTTTTTAAACGGATTTTGGGGCATAAAAATAGATTTAAGTTAATAGATTTAAGATTTAAGTTATTCAAATAAATTACTTAAAACTGACAAGTTAATCCAATAATTAAGTATACTAAATCTTAATAATTTTAGTCAAAAAAATAAATCCAAATTACAAAGCTCAAATGACAATTGAATATCAAAATCTAAATGTCAAAAAATTATTTGAAATTTGTCCCGACTTTGTCGAGGATCCTCGATGGCTTCGCCATCGGGAGATTTTGGATTTGAATTGTTATTTGGATTTTGACATTTGAAATTTCTCCAATGCTTTCCTCGCTTCCAGCCGGTCGTCCCAGGTGATTTTGCCGTCGCCAACATACATGCATTGATAACAGCCCATACTGCATAATAAAACAATATCGCCCGGCCGGGCCATTCTTACCGCTTCTGCTATGGCTTCAGCCCGGTCAATTACAAAAGTATAATCTTTACCCAAAACTTTGCCGGTTTTTTTCAGGCCAATTTCAATTGTCTGGGCAATTTTTAACGGATCTTCATTCCGCGGGTCATCTGTCGTTAAAAAACTAAAATCAACCAGCTGGCCGGCGACTTCGCCAATCAACGGCCGCTTTTCTTTGTCCCGGCCGCCGGCCGAACCGTAAACCGCGATTATTTTTTTCCCCGGCTCAATCATTGTCCGGGCCGCTTTAAACAGTTCTTTCAGACCGTTGGGAGTATGGGCAAAGTCAACGACAACTGTAAAATCCTGGCCGGCGTCAATTCGCTCCATCCGGCCGGGGACATATTCAATTTTTTCAATTCCCTGTTTAATTTTTTCCGAATTAATTTTTAAAGCCGAGCCAACAGCGGCCGCCGCCAAAGCGTTATAAACATTGTAAAGTCCTGGCAGTTTAAAGCTCACCCTGACCGATTGTTCATTTAATAATAAATCAAAATCAATTTTATCAGCCCCGGGCTTAACATTTTCGGCGCTGATGTCAGTCGCTGTTTCTATTCCATAGGTAATTTTCTGATCAGCTTTAAAACTCAAAAAATATTGAGCGTCATTGTCGTCCAGATTAACAATGCTGATTTTAGGAACATTTTCCAGATAATAACCGGTTGACAACATTTCAAACAATCTTCCTTTGGCTTGTCTGTATTCGGCCATGGTTTTATGCAAATCAAGATGTTCTAAAGTTAAATTCGTCAGCAAAGCGATATCAATTGAAACATTTTTGACCCGATACTGGGCCAAAGCCCAGGAAGTAACTTCCAAAACAAGATAATCGCATTTGTTTTTAACGGCTCGTGAAATAAATTTTCTTAATTTAAAACGGCCGGGCGTGGTGTTGTCTGTTTTATTGGGCCATTCTTTGTCACCTATTTTAAATCTAATGCCTGACAGTTCAGCCACCTTATAGCCGGCTGTTTCCAAAATTGAAGTGGTTAAATAACAAGTGGTGGTTTTGCCGTCCGTGCCGGTAATGGCGATTATCTTGATTTTTCGTGAAGGAAAACCATAGATAAAAGAAGCCAGGAGGGCCAGGGTTTTATGATAAAAATTTTTTATAAACCGGGGCGTAATTTTGCGTAAAGTGTTTATCATAAAAAGTAAGCACCAAATCCAAAATTACAAATACTAAATAAATCTTAAACTCTAATATCTAAATTCTAAACGATCCATTGCGATATTTTGAATTTTGGTCATTAGTGCTTATTTAGGATTTCTCCCGACTTTGTCGAGGATCCTCGATGGCTTCGCCATCGGGAGAATTTAGATATTAGAATTTATTATGTCATGTCCCCGAGTAAGCTTCTCCCGGTCATCTCTTTAGACTGCTTTAACCCCATTATTTCAAGAACTGTTGGCGTCACGTCAGACAGAATGCCGATTGTCGCGATATCGCGTTTAAACATCTCAACTTCGTCAGGTGTCCGGTCAACTTTTTTGGATTCATCAATGATTAAGAGCGGCACCGGACTGGTCGTGTGCGATTTATTGACTTTGCCGGTCACCGGATCAATCATTACTTCCACGTTGCCATGATCGGCTGTTATAACGACCTGACCGTTCTGCTGAAGCACGGCCGGCACGATCCGGCTCAAACATTCGTCAATGACCTCAATCGCCCTAATGGCCGCTTTTATTTGACCAGTATGACCGACCATGTCAAAATTGGCAAAATTCATTAAAATAAAACTGTATTTTTTTGAATTTATCCTGGCAATCACTTCGTCCGTTAGTTTAAAAGCGCTCATTTCAGGCTTTTGGTCAAAACTTTTTACGGTAGGCGAAGGAATAATTTTCCGATCTTCATTTTTATACTGAATTTCACTGCCGCCGTTGAAAAAATAAGTGACGTGGGCGTATTTTTCGGTTTCAGCGATTCTTAACTGCTTCAGACCATGATCAGCGATAATTTTGCCAAGAGGTTCAGTAATTAACTGGGGCGGAAAAGCCACCTTAACCGGCAAGCCTTCCACATATTCCATCATGGTCGCGAAAAATAAATTTTTAAGTTTATCTCTTTTAAATCCTTTAAAATTGTCAAGAACAAAGGCTTTAGTCAGCTGTCGGGCCCGGTCAGGCCGAAAATTAAAAAATATCACCGAGTCATTTTCTTTAATTAAACCAACAGGCTGATCATGGTGATCAACAATAACAATCGGCTCCATCATTTCGTCGTCAATTTTTTTCTTGTAAAATTTTTCAATGGTCTTAATCGGCTCCCGGGTCTTTTCACCCAGCCCCTGGGTTAATAAATCGCAGGCTTTTTGAGTCTTCTCCCACTTTTCATCACGATCCATGGCGTAATAACGGCCAATAATTGTGGCCAGCCGTCCCAGGCCATTGACTTTGAGCTGATCATCCAGTTTTTTTAAATACTTAGGAGCCAAATCAGCGGCCGTGTCCCGGCCGTCAGTGATGGCGTGAATAAAAACTCGTTTAAACTTCCGCTCTTTTATTAACTTCAATAAAGCGAATAAATGGTCTGTCTGGCCGTGAACACCGCCGTCGCTTAAAAGACCGGTTAAATGAAGGTCAGAATTATTTTTCCTGGCGTGCTGAACTGCTTTTAGGAAAACTTCATTACTGAAAAAAGATTTGTCTTCAATGGCGATGTTAATCCGGGGCAAATTCTGATAGATTACCTGACCGGCGCCCAGATTGGTATGACCGACTTCTGAATTGCCGACCTCGCCCCAGGGCAGGCCAACATCCAGACCGGAAGCCTCAATGGCCGCGAAAGGATAATGACTGATTAAATCATCAAAAACCGGCGTTTTAGCCATTAAAAAAGCATTGCCTTTTTCAGACGGGTCAATTCCCCAGCCATCAATGACAATTTCAACGACTAATTTTTTTTTGGACATATTTGTTATGGAAATTGGAAACAGGGCCTTTCCTTAAGATTTTAATTTTCTTTCCCGTCAAATCAACGATTGTTGACGGCTTAACTTTAGGAATTCGGCCGGCGTCTAAAATTAAATCAGGCAAATTTTGCTGTCCTTTAACTTGTTTTAAAAACTGACTGACTGAATAACAGGCCGGCTGGCCGGACAGGTTGGCTGAACTGCTGGCCAAAGGGAACCTGGAACTCAATTTTAAAGCAACCGAATGATCGGGATATCTGACAGCGACTGTCTTTGTACCGGCGCTGATTAAGCCGGAAACTACCTTCTTTTTTGGCAATATAATAGTCAGCGGTCCCGGTAAAAATTTATTAATGACATTATAAGCTAATTTATCAACCTCGGCAATTGATTTAATCTGGCCCAGTCCGGAAACTATCACTGGCAAAGCTTTTTTTAAATGCCGGCCTTTTATTTGAAAAATTTTTTTTACTCCGGCTTGATTTTTAAAATCAGCCCCCAGCCCATAGACTGTTTCTGTCGGAAACATTACCACTCCTCCGCCTTGTAAAATTTTTACGACCTGACCAATAATTTTTGGGGACGGCCGGACCGGGTTAATTTTGACTATTTTCATTTAAAAAATATTAATAAACGGCTTCTGAAAATTTTTTCCTTCGGCCTCTGATGATAAAAATCTCTTTGGTAATTTCGATTAAAATAACTCCTAAAACTGACAACCCAACCGGAATCAGCCAGTCAGAAAATGACAGGGGAACTGTTCTTAAGACGGTTCGCATAATCGGCATATAAACTCCTATCAGGATAAACATCATTCCGGTTAAAACAGCCGCGATTAATAATTTATTGGTAAAGATACTTCTGGTAAAAATAGTGTGGCGGAAACTTCTGCAGGAAAAAACATAAAATAACGAGTCCAGCCCCAGAGTAATAAAAATAATTGTTCTGATATATTCCATCGAATAATCGCGGCCCAATAACCAGATAAACAGCAGAAATAAAAATAAATCAGTAATTATGCCGATAACAAAAATTAAAACTTTTATTTCAGTGTCTAAAATTGGTTCTGTCAGCTTCCGCGGCCGGTCTTTCATGACTTCCCGCTCACCGGGTTCAAAAGCCAAAGCAATGCTGGGAAAGCTGTCTTCCACTAGATTCACCCATAAAATTTGAGCGGCCAGTAAAGGCAAAGGCAAACCCAGCAGTAAACTGCCGCCGATTAAAATAATTTCAGTAAAGGAATCAATCAGAAAATATAAGGTGACTTTACGGATATTTTCAAAAATTATCCTCCCCTGCTCCACGGCAGCCACCAAAGTGCTTAAATTATCATCAGTCACCACGATATCAGCTGTTTCTTTGGCGACATCAGTCCCCGAGCCCAAAGCCACCCCAATATCCGCTGATTTCAAAGCCGGAGCGTCATTGACGCCGTCGCCGGTCATGGCCACGACCTGGCCCCTGGCCTGCCAGGCGTCAACAATTCTGATTTTATGCTTAGGCTCAACCCGGGCAAAAACATCTATCTCAGTTATTTTTTGTTTAAGTTCAGCGTCGCTTAATTGATCCAGCTCAACGCCTTCCATGATCCGGTCAGACTTAACCGGAAAACCCAGCTCTTCAAAAATGGCCCGGGCGGTCAATTTATGATCGCCGGTAACCACCACCGGCCGGATACCGGCCTGATAAATTTTTCTTAAAGTCTCTTTGGCTTCTTTCCGTAAAGGATCTTTCAGTCCGATAAAACCGACAAAAATAAAATCACAGCATAACTCCTCCAGCGCTTTAGAATTTTGAATTTTAACTTTTCTATAGCCTACCCCCAAAACCCTTAAACCTTTCCGGGTCAAATCTTCATAGGTCTTTTTCAGGATCTTTATTTTATTAGGAGTTAATTTAGATTCTTTACCATCAACATTAATCGCTGATGACATTTCTAAAATAACTTCGGGGGCGCCTTTTAAATATAAAATATTATGCTGACTATCCAGTTTATTCATCGTCACCATGTATTTTTTTTCAGAATCAAACGGGACTTCAGCCAGCCGGGGCGACTCTTTTTCCAGTTGTGATCTGTTTAACCCGGCCTGAACGGCCGCCAGCAATAAAGCTGTTTCCGTCGAGTCCCCTCTAATAATCCAGTCCTTGAGCTGATCTTCCGGATTTTCAATGAAAGAGTTATTGCACAATAAGCTGATTTCCAAAGCCAGGATATGCCCGATTTCCTCCGCCCGGCCCGGCAAAGTGAAAACTTTATGCTTTCCCTGAAGCAGTTCACGACTGCCGGTTAAAACTTGCGAGACTCTCATCACTCCTTTTGTTAAAGTCCCTGTTTTGTCAGTGCAAATTACAGTCGTCGCCCCCAAAGTTTCAGCGGCGACCATTTGTCTGACCAGTCCTTTTCTTTTTAAAATCTTTTGCATGCCGATCGCCAGAATAATTGAAACCGAAGCCGGCAGGCCCTGGGGAATAGCGGCCACCGCCAGAGCGACGGTCGTGATCAGCATTTCAAAAAACGGCTGGCCGGTTAAAAAACCAAAAGTAAAAATTCCGGCTGAAATCACGCCTAAAATCAAAGTTAGCCGGGCGGTTAATTTTTTTAATTTTTTTTGGAGAGGACTTTTTTCTTCAGGAATTTCCCTGACTATCACGGCGATTCGGCCAATTTCAGTCTGAACGCCGGTAGCGGTGACGACTGCCCGGCCTTTGCCGCGCTCAACCGTCGTCCCCATGTAAACCATGTTTTCCCGGTCAGCCAGGGCTGTCCCCCGCTTTAAAACGTTGTCAATTTTAGTGGAAGGGACGGACTCGCCGGTTAAAGCCGCTTCAGCTATCTCTAAATTATTAACCTCTATTAGCCGGCCATCAGCCGGAATTTTATCGCCGGCTTCAAAAATAATAATATCGCCGGGCGCGATTTCCGCCGAGTCAATTTGGTGTAAAATTCCCTGACGAATGACTTTGGCCTCAATTTTGGTCAGCTTTTTGAGCTGCCACAAGGCCTGATCAGCTTTATATTCCTGGAAAAAACCAACTATGACATTTATAAAAACAGCCGCGATAATCACGGCCATGTCAATAAATTCCTGAAGAATTAAGGTAATAACCGCCGCCAAAAGCAAAATATAGACCAGCGGACTTTTGAACTGTGAAAGGAAAATTTTAAACCAGGTCAGTCGTTTCTCCCGGGGCAGTTCATTGGGGCCAAATTTTTTTAATCTGCCAACAGCTTCTTTTTGGCTTAATCCAGCCTGGCTGGTTTTAAATTTTTTTAATATTTCTGAAACTGATAAATTGTACCAGAGTTCTTTTTGGATCATAAATACTTTGTATTTTTGTTTTAATTATAACATAAATGAGCCTAACAAAAAAACCGGCCTGGCCGGTTAAAATGGGGCGTACAGGATTCGCCCGGTCATTCGACCGGGCGCCCGATCGAATGATCGGGCGAACCTGTGACCGTTTGTCCTGATCCGCTAAAAGCGGATAGAACTTAAAAGCCCGAAGATTGTAAATTGGGCGCAGGAGGATTCGAACCTCCGACCGTTTGCTTAAAAGGCAACTGCTCTACCAGGCTGAGCTATGCGCCCAATTTACAATCTTCGGAACTCTTTTTTTATTAATTTACAACTGTCCCGATTTTTATCAGCCGAAGGCTGAATAAAAATCGTGGATCCTCGATCCCCCTTAGGGGGATCGGGACTCTACCAGGCTGAGCTATGCGCCCAATTTACAATCTTCGGAACTCTTTTTTTATTAATTTACAACTGTCCCGATTTTTATCAGCCGAAGGCTGAATAAAAATCGTGGATCCTCGATCCCCCTTAGG
>Ga0326597_10000719_pt1 | contig 57176 bp, 47 predicted proteins | sample RVTome_12_FD_203789 | JGI IMG/M metagenome (GOLD analysis project Ga0326597, IMG submission 203789) | Soil microbial communities from uranium-contaminated site in the Upper Colorado River Basin, Wyoming, United States - RVT100D185 | ecosystem: Environmental > Terrestrial > Soil > Contaminated >...
GACTTGGTGGCCGCGTTCCGCAACGGCGTCGCCAGGATCAACGGACACAAAGAACGGATGGGGTTCATGTACGATCATGACGAACTCCACGCCAAAGCAGCGTAAAGGAATCTGCGTTCCTACTTAGGTTTGATAGCTCCCCTCTCTCTCTCGCGGTTAGGTTCGCGAATGACTCCCGCAGGACAATACACTTCGCAGCGACACGGGATTATTGCGAAGGCATGCGCATGTCCGCATTGCCACGCAACGGCCTCTGCGCCCGAATCTCTCGCAGAATCCTCGCACGCGTGTACAGGTGGACTATTTCCTTCCATCCGTCGTACACTTGGTTGATGGTTGAATCTCTTCACGTTCCTGTTCATTTGAAGAATCCGCAGTTTCGTAAGACTCTGGATACGAAGGTCGAGGAATCTGACCGGCGTACGCGAAAGCCGGATAGCTGGCGTCCGGGGTGTCGTCCATTGAAAGACCGTTGGTTCCGCCTCGACCTGAATGAACGGGAGCGCTTGATCCGCGAGAACGCCGAGCAAATAACGATGTTGGAGAATCTTTCGTATTCCGGGACCTCTGCGGCGGCTGACAAGCTGCTGGCGGCGAACGTCTGGAAGAAGATGGGGTTGTTCAACAACTTCGTCGCGATTCGGGCCGCGATGTTTGAGGCCGAGCGTCGACGGCGGCCCGGCCGGAAGCCTGACGCGGGGGAAATCTACCGGGCGATCGCAACGGAATTCAAAGCGGGGAAGTGGGCTAACCATACGAATTTGATGGCGCTGGTGAAGGAGAAGGACGAGGCGGATTGTGCTGCCTCACAGGAGCGGCTCGTGGCCTCCCTGCTGGCATCGATCCGAGCCCGCGGAATGAAGAGGGCGCTTAGTTTGGAGGAAGAGGTCAATTGGGTGTCGGAGCACCTGCTGTATGACCTGGAGTCGCTGGAGGCCGGCAAGGTGCCCAGCGCCGGGGCGCTGTCGCTCTGGATCTGGGCGAAGGCCCATGAGACGAATTTCCGGAGGATGTACGACGCCAAGCAGATGCCCAGGGGGGCGCTGCTAAATAAAAGGAGGGGGACATTCGGTCATGACGACCGTGCAACGCAGGAGATGATCGAGAGCCACCTGAAGGGTTGGGAGCGAGCGGCGGGCAATGAGGGTGTCGTTTGAGTATCCCAGGAGAGAATCGCAGCCAATCGTAGTCTACCGTCAGTCCTGGCTCCCATGTTCAGCCGCCCCCAAAGCGACCGCCGTTGCCGCGCCGTCAGCTTCCGGCGTGTGCCCGTCCTCTCGGCAGCAATGAAAGAGTTCTGCCAATCTGACCCTCAGTCTGTTGCTGATGCGTAGCCTATCGGCCTGTTTTAGAATCGCCGCGAATGAGCTACGACGGCAACGAATGGGTGACCATCTACCGTTCAGAAAGCGAAAGGGATTGTCGTGAACGTGCGTTGGTGCTCCAGGCCGTTGGGACCGCGCACCAAGTCCGCCGAGAAGCCGACGAGTTCACCCTTGCGGTCGCCGCTACGAACGCGGCGCGCAGCCGCGCCGAACTCGACGCCTACGCGATGGAAAACCGCGATTGGCCAAGCACTCGTCCGGAAGCAGTTGCGGCCAGCGATGAGACGGGGCTCCTTGACCTGTTCCGGCTTCGGTGAGCTTCACCGGCTCACCACCGGCTGCCGGAACGCGCCAAATGCCCGATCGCGGGTTCGGGGCGAAGACGATGGTCCCGTCCACTCCCCAGCTTCCTCCGCGCAAATCCGCGGCGTCACAGATCGTTGTAGCGGGGCCGCCCAGGACGGAGATCTTACGAAGCTTCCCCTTCTGGGCGAAGGCGATCCACTCGCCGTCGGGTGAGAAGAACGGACAGTAGGCGTCATCCGTGTTCGCCAAGGGTGTGGCATCGAGCTGGTGAATGAGCCGCAGGTACAATTGCCGCCCGGAATCCTTGTCCCCCACAAAAACGATCCTCGTGCCGTCCGGCGAAATGTCCATCATCGGCCAGCGGGGTGCACGTAAGGCCTGCGATTCAGGGATAGTCAAGGTGAAGCGCATGGCCGGTTGCTTCACCGGCCTTATCGAGAGCCACAGTGCTCCTAGCGCCGCGATGAGGATCGCGCAAACGAACCAAGGCATGGCGCGCCGCCAGGTGGGTAATGAACGAACCGGAACAAGCCCGGCCACGCTGAAGTCGCCTGCCAGAGCGCCGTCCAGCACCACCCAGGCCTCGCCGATGTCACGGAGTCGCTGCTTGCGGTCCTTCTGCATGGATCGTTGCAGAAGCATCCGGACGTTGGTCGGAGTGGTCTCCGGAAGCGCGTTCCAATCGGGCTCGCGCTCCAGAATCTTGGCGACCAAGTCGGTGGCCGTATCGCCTACGAAGGGTTTTTGCCCGCTGAGGCACTCGAAAAGCACAACACCGAAGGACCAGATATCAGTTCGTCGATCGAGCGGTCTGCCACGGGCTTGCTCGGGACTCATGTAGGCGGCGGTGCCGAGGATCACTCCGGGTCGCGTATAGTCCGCGGTGATCGTCGGCGAGTTGACAATCTCGGTCGTGGATCGGTCCTCGGCGGCCATCGCCTTGGCCAGGCCGAAATCGAGCACCTTAACCGCTCCGTCGGGGGTGATCTTCACGTTGGCGGGTTTGAGGTCGCGGTGGATGACGCCCTGTTCGTGCGCCGTCTCTACCGCCTCGGCGATTTGCTTGCAGACGCTGAGTGCTTCATCCACCGGTAATGGTCCGGTCTTCAATCGATCGGCCAGCGTCTCACCTTCGACGAGTTCGAGCACCAGGAACCGAACCGCGTTCGCCTCCTCGAAGCCGTAAATGGCGGCGATGTGCGGATGATTGAGTGATGCAAGGACCTTGGCCTCGCGCTGGAAGCGGGCGACTCGTTCGGGATCGCAGGCGAAGGTCTCCGGCAGAACCTTGATCGCAACGTCGCGATCGAGGCGGGTGTCTTTCGCGCGGTAGACCTCCCCCATGCCTCCCGCGCCGAGGGGAGCGACGATTTCGTAGGGTCCCAGTCGCGTGTTGGGGGTCAAGGACATCCGGCGCTATTGTGGATTGCCGATTGGCGATTGTCGAATGGGGGAAACACCGAAACGCAAAAACGTCGAAATGTCACAACGACAAAATCGGTTTGTCGCTTGTGCCTCTGTGCATTTCCCGTTCATGACTTCGGTGCGGTCACGGCGCTATCGGCGGGCAAAGCCTGCCCTGCATCTCCTGACGCCTCTTGCCGCCTTACTTTCCGGCAGCGTCCTCATGTTTTGCTTCGAGTAACGCGCGATACTCCTCCGCCTTCTCGGCGTAGCCTTTCCCCGACTCGGCGGCATCCCACTTGCGGTACATATCTACCAGATCCCTTACGATCCGTCGTGTCCGAGTGTCCGCCTCACCGACGACATTGCGCATCCGAGTTAGACTTTCAGCCAACAGTGGCTCGGCTTCCTGGTAACGTCCCACTTTCGTGAGTACCGTCGCGTAATGACTCTTGTAGGACGCAAGCCGCCAATGGTCCGGTGGAAGATGCACAAGGGCCAATGGCAGCAGATTGGCGTACAACGCGTCGGCCTCTTTCTCCTTGTCGCGGGCGGCCAACACGGTCCCTAACAAGTCCATTACGAGGAACGTTTCCCAATGGTTCGGACCATACACGATTCTGAAGTCGTCGACCGCTTCTCGAATCGTTGCCTCGGCGCCTTCCAGGTCCCCCTTTTCTCGCAAGAACCACCCCAAGTTCGCACGCGAAATGAGCGTATGCGGGTGGTCTCGTCCCAGCAGGCGAATTCGCGTTTCGAGAGTTTGCACAAACAGGGTTTCCGCTTCGCTTGTCTTTCTTTGGTCCAACAGGACCTTTGCCAAATTATCTGTGGTCTGCAAGGTCTCGGGATGTTCGGGCCCCAACGTTCTCCGAAGGCCCTTCAAGGCATCTCGTAGAACGGTCTCTGCCTCCTCAAGGACGTGCAAGTTCCAGAGCACGAGGCCCAGACAATCGAGAGCCTGAAGTGTCAAATTATCCTCCTCGGGGAGAGTTTGACGCGCAAGTGCGAGTAACTGTCTGACTAAGGACTCCGACTCCGAAAGGCGGCCCTGCCATTGTGCGATATCCGCCAGGCTGAGCATGCTCCAAAGCGTTTCGCGATCTTTGACGCCGAAAACTTTCTGCTGGAAGGACAGAACCTGCCCGTACAACTTCTCTGCGTCATTTAATCGTCCCTGCTCTTGAACAGCGCGGGCCAGCCCAAACATGGCGTTGATCGTGTCGGGGTGCTCATCCCCAAGAGCCGCTTGGCGCAGTCTCAGCGTTCCTTCGAACGACTGCTCAGCCGAAACGAACGAACCGATGCCCAGGTAGGCTTCGCCGATGGTGCGTCGTAAATCTGCCTCAAGGAGTGGATGCCCCGCGAACTCTTTGTCCAATCGGGCGGATGCTTGGTCCAGCATCGACTGCACCGTGAACTCGCGCCCCGGCGTCGCGTAGGGATTGGCAATGGCCACCATTTGCTGTAGGAATGAGTTTACGCGCTGCGACTTGTCACGCTCGGTCTCTGCTTGCGCTCGGTCGTGGGTGGCGCGGCGATACAACGTAAACGTCATGGCAAACCCCACAGCAATCGTGATCATGAACGCCAGAAAGACCGTCACACTCGCTCGGTTCCGGCGGGCAAACTTACGCATTCGGTAGACGCGGGACGGAGAACCAGCCAAGACCGGCTCCTGATTCAAATGGCGGGCTACATCGTCGGCGAACGCTGAGGCCGTCGCGTAGCGCCGCGAGCGGTCCTTTTCCAGGGCTTTGAGCGTGATCCAATCGAGGTCGCCGCGCACTTCTCGTCGCAGAGTGCGGAAGTCGGTGTCGTGGCCACGGGCAATATCCTCCGGCGTTTTTCCGTTCCGGCGATTGACCGCCTCCTCGGCCAGGGTGCTCAGCCGCGTGCTGGGCTTGGGCGGCTCTAACTCACGGATGATCTTGGCCATGGCGTCGAAGCCGGCGTTGCGCAGGGTCTTGGGATCGAACGGCAGCGTCCCGGTCAGCAGTTCATAGAGGATCACGCCCAAGCTGTAGATGTCCGCCCGGGTGTCCACGTCCAGGCCGCTCGTGCCTGTTTGTTCCGGGCACATGTACTCCGGTGTACCGATGAGCTTACCCATTTCGGTATAGAGGGTGCGGTCGGTCAGACGGCCGAGCGTGGCCTTGGCGATCCCGAAGTCGATGACCTTCACCTGGCCGACCCCCCCGTAGCCCCCCTTAGAAAGGGGGGCGGCATCGTATCTCCCCCCCTTGGCAAGGGGGGGACTTAGGGGGGGTGTGACCAGAATGTTGGTGGGTTTGAGGTCGCGGTGGATGATCCCTTTTTGGTGGGCGTGCTGTACGACCTGGCAGACTTCGATGAACAGCGCCAGGCGGTCGGCAATCTTCAAGTGCGTGGTGTCGCAGTACTCGTTGATCGGCAGCCCGGCGACGTGCTCCATTACGAAGTAGGGCCGCCCGGTGTCCGTGGCCCCGGCGTCGAATACCTTGGCCACGCCGGGATGGTCCATCAAGGCCAGCGCTTGCCGCTCGGCTTCGAAGCGGGCCAGAACCTCGCGGGTGTCCATACCCGCCTTAACGATCTTTAGGGCCACCTTGCGGCGCACCGGCTCGCGCTGCTCGGCCACCCAGACCTCGCCGAACCCCCCCTCGCCGATGCGCTCCAGAAGACGGTAGTGTCCAATCTGCGTCCCGGGCTGTTCGGTAAACCGACGTGACTGCCCGCTACCGCGATGGGCGACGGTGGCATCGGGGTCACCCTCCGCTCCTAGATCGCCCGACCCTGCGATTTGTTCGGCTTTGCCGTCGGCCAGAAAGCTCCCGGCTTCCGCATCCGCCTTGAGCAGCGCGTCAATCTTGGCGCGCATCGCCAGGTCGGAGCCGCACGCACCGCTAAGATAGGAGTCGCGCTCCTTCGGGTCGCCGAAAGCTCGGGCTGTGTTGAAGATCTCCTCCGCGATGTGCTGCTCACGACTCATGAAAGTGCTCTTATACCCAGGCGGTCTTGACCGCTCCGGCCTTCGTCGGAGGTCAAGACCGCCCTGGGTGTCATCCTATCATAACCAAGCGTAGCGGTCACAAGTGATCAAATGGCATCAGTGGTTTCCGGCACAATTGCAGGTGCAGGTGTAGTCACCCGAGCAGAGCCAAACCAGCCCTGGGTCTCCCGCTCCCCAGATCCAGCAGGAGAGGCGTCCCACATGCGCTGATCCCTGACAAGTGGGCTTGTTCGACGGGCAGGCGTCGAGCGATGCGCAGTTGGAGCTGCAAGTCACCGACGCATAATTCTTGGTCGATTTCGCGGCATCGCTTTTCCCGTAACCGGATCCCCAGATGGAACTCGCGTAGCTTCCTGCTTCGCAAGCGCCGGCTTGGGGGCTGGCAACTCCGACGTCAGTTGATCCCTCGAAGTCCACGAATTGCTCCGCGTCCAAATTGGTCTCCGCCATAACGGCGAGCTGCTCGATCGCCGCAAGCTCAAGCGCCACAGCTCGCAGGGTGGCAGTGTTGAGCACAGGGAGCGCCTCGAGGGTCTCTTCGGACGCGTTGAGGTCTGCGAGATCGTCCTCGCTGAGGGTGTCGTCGAAAAATACATTCATCTCGGCCACGCCACCCTGCGCGGCGTTCGTGCTGCACGCACATTTGCAGGTGTAGTTCTGAAAAATGGCCAAAGAGCAGCTGCCCAAGTCACAGTATGAGTAACCGCCTGTTATCTTGCCCATCTTGACGGTGCCCTTGCAATAGGGCTTGTTTTGTGAGCAGGCGTCGCGCGGTGCGCAGTAGGAACTGCAAGCCAGCGACGCATTATGCTTGGCTGATTTCGCGGCATCGGCTTTGTTGTCACCGCCACCGCCTTTGCTGCCTTCGTAGCCTCCACCTTCGCAAGCGGCGTCCTGGGCCGTGGCTTCGGCCGCTCCGCAAAAGACCGCTCCAAACAAGGCGCCGAGCACCATCGCCGCCGATACCGCTGTACAACCCGTCATCTTTCGTGAAGTTCTCATGGTTTCTCCTTCCGTTTCTAGTTTTGGAACGCCGATTCGTCGGTCGCTCACTTTGTTTCTTGATCTCTCAATCCCGTCCGCCTACTCGCAGCCGCCGTTTGACAGGCACTCGAAGAAGCCGTCGATGTCGCGGGCGTCGACCGTCAGGTCGCCGTTCATGTCGGCGTTGAAGCCGGTGCAGTCCGGGTACGCGTCGGCGTAGGCTTCGATGTCGGCCACAGCTTCGAAGAACGGACCGATGTCGTTGGAGTCGACGACGCCGTCACAGTTCAAGTCGCCGGACTTGCGAGGCGGCCCGTCCAGCAGCCCCTCCGTGACGAGTGTCCACGCGGCCGCGCCCGGATGGACGGGGACTCCGCCATTGAGATCGGCGTCGAAATACTCGCCCAAGGCAGTGTGATTGACCAAAATAGCATGGATCCGGTCGCCTCCCGCCCAGGCATGCAGGAGGTTTGCGTCCGTGCCTGTAAGCGAGCCGCCTTTGAAGTCGAGGAAGTACCTCGGCAGGTGATTGGGAAGCACCGTTCCCGCTTTCGGACCAGTGAGGTATCGGTGCGAGGCCAGGCCCATGAGCGCGACATTGGACGCGATCAGCCCCCCGGTGGCCGCGATGGACTCGTGGTTCCAGCCGCCGTAGGGCGCGCGAACCCACGGACCGTTCTCATCGAATACGTTCGGGGCCTCGGCGTAGTAGCCGTAAAACGGCTCCCGCGGGTTGAAGTCCTGCGGGAACGAGCGGCCGGATTCAATCTCCGACCGGGCCACGCCCAGCTTGGGCAGGACCTTCAGGCCCACGTACTCGTCGAAAGGCATGCCGCTCACCTGCTCGACGATCAAGCCGAGCACGTCGTAGGCCGTGTTCGAGTAGGAGTCCACGATGCCGGGAGTCCCGGGGTGGTATTGCAGCGGAGTGCTGAGGATGAAGCGCAGCCGGTCAACTCTACTGATAGGCATAGGGACGCCGAGCGTTCTCGCGGCGTGAAAATCGCACCAGTACACGTCGCCGTACGCTCCGCGGTCCCATCCGCTGCTGTGCTCAATCAGATGCTGGATGGTCATGTCCTTGTAGCGCTCGTCGCCGAGGGCGGGGTAGGGCTCGATGTGGAGGATTCCGCCGCCGCCTTGGCCGAGATCGAAGACTTTGTCGTTCATTCGCAGGCGGCCCTCGGCGACCAGCTCGCGGATTGCGGCCGCGGTGAACGGCTTGGAGACGCTCGCCAGGCGCATCATCGCAGCGGGTTGCAGCACCTCCGTCTGCGCCTCGTCCTTCCAGCCGAACGCGCGGTGATACTCGACCTTGCCGTCCTTCATCCACGAATGCACGATCGACTTGGCGTGGGTCAGGGCCATGTAACGGCGCGTGAGGTCGTCGACGATCGCCAGCTTCGGCACGGGAATGCCGCTGACGGGGATGCTGTTCGGATCGATCGCCGGCGGATCGTCGGCGTCCAGCGGGCGAAAGGTGATGTCGTCAACCTCCACGCGGCGGGCATCGGCGGTGAACCAGCCGTCCATCTCCACGCCGATGTGTGCGTACTTCAAGAAGGGGTCGCCCCACTGCGGGCTGGTCGCCTGCAACTGGGGTTGGGCGGGTTCGCGATCGCCGTCTTTCCAGACTTTCATCGCAAGATCAGGTCCGACGAAGCTCGCCTCCATGCGGTAGTCGGCGCCGATTTGCAGGTCGAACGGCACATGCGCGTACGCGAGGTACGTGAACGCCCAGTCCCCGTCGCCGATGACGAGGTAGTAGGCGCCGTCAAAGTATTGAACTACGAAACGCGCGAAGTACCCGCGCCCGAACGCCAGGAACGTGTTGCCAGGCTCGTTGATGCGGAACGTCAGTCGCATCTTCCCGTTGTAGTAGGTGTCGAAATCCCCCATCGAGGCGGCCCAGGACACGCCGAACCACTGCCAGGCGCTCGCGTCCCCGCCCTGCGAGCGCTCCAGAACGAGGCGGTTGTTCTTCACCGAGGCCTGAGACGGACCGGCGAGGAAGCCATACGAAGCCCATCCCAGGGCATCGCCGTCGTCGAAATCATCGACCAGGAAGTCACAGTCTCCGGGACGACCCGAAGTTCTCAACTCGCCCAGCGGGCCGGCGTACTCGCGGATCGCTCGATTCGCCTGTTGCCGCCGCAGCTCGCCCGGCGTGTCGGCCGCGCGGCGAAACGGATGATCGGCGGCCGACACCGGGTTCACTCCCGCTGCCAGGACTGCCGCCAAGCCCGCCGCGACGGGTATGACGACGCCATTCCGAACAAAAACTCCGTGCTTTTTCATGGTGAAACTCCTTCCCTTGAACGTGGAACAACGACACCCGGCCCGGACGAACGCCGTCCGTCTGTTCGCTGCGTGCGTCTTCCACTCACCAATGCGGAAAAACGGGGCGGGAGACCCCACCCCAAACCCAAGATTTTTTCTTATGCCTGGGGATCGGTTTGGGAAGAAGTGATCGCCTGGTAAAGCCAGGCCCGGGCGTAGGCCCAGTAGCGGTCGGCCGTGGTGGATGAAATGCCCAGGATGCGGGCTGCGTCCTTCAGGCTCAGTCCGGCGAAGAAACGCAGCTTGACCAGCTCAGCCTTCACGGCGTCCTCCGCAGCCAGGCGGGACAAGGCTTCGTCCAAATCAATGATCTCGTCGGGCACGGCGTCGATCGAAATGTCGGCGGCGTCCAAGGTCAGTTTACGCCGCGCCCCGCCGCGCTTCCGGGCGTGTTTCTTGCGTGCACAATCAATCAGAATCCGCCGCATTGCTTCGGCCGCGGCGGCGAAGAAATGCCCTCGGCTGTCCCACTTCGGATCCGCCTGTTCGGCGCCGACCAAGCGAAGGTAGGCCTCGTGAACCAGGGCGGTAGCTTGAAGTGTCTGGCCCGGGGATTCGCCCGCCAACCGCTGGGCCGCAAGCTTCCGCAACTCGTCGTACACAATGGGCAACAAATCGTGCGCCGCACTGGCGTTGCCGTGCTCGATGGCGTGGAGAATTTCGGTGATCTGCTTCACCTATAGGATCGCCAACTCCTAGTCGAGACGGGTGTCTTTCGCGCGATAGACCTCGCCCATGCCGCCCGCGCCGAGCGGCGACATGATTTCGTAAGGGCCGAGTCTCGTGCCCGTCGTGGGTGGCATTGCTCGACTTACTCCTCAAGACAAACCGAGAGTCGAGATTATCCGGTCGAACCGAGCTAAAGCAACGGCCGAAAGCGCATGCACACGCACCCGCTTCGCATGGCAGAGTTACGCCTAATCGCACGTCCCAGGCTCGTGCGCTGCTCCGCTATTCGCGGACTCGTCGTGGCGGTGTCCCCTCCATTCATGTCGCTGCGTGACAGGATTGTGCATCCTCGTTCCAACAACAACTCGCGTGTTGCGACCGGTGGCGCGAGGACCGGTGTCAATCTGAGCGGCGCACGATTCGCGCTATTGCTTGGTGGGTCCAGCGTTCCGATCTGCCGGTTTTGGTCGGCACGTTGCGGCGGGTCAGTGCGCCAGCGATGCGTGCCAGGGTCCAGCGCTGGGCGCGCCAGGACCGGATTTCGGCGATTATAGCTTGTTCGGACTCGTTAGGAATAAGAGTCGTTCCGTCGTGCGATAGGTTGAAGCCGTAGGGTACGGTGCCGATCCTTTGTCCGTTTCCGCGTTTGACGGCCATTGCCGATCGGGTACGCTCACGGGTGAGGTTGCGTTCCATTTCAGCGGCACCGGCGAGCACGACTAGCATGAACCGGCCCGCGGCGCTGGTTGTGTCGATCGCGTTTCCGCCCAGGTCCACGACGTGCAAGGCGACCCCGGCTTTTTCCCAGCGCTCCACCGTAGTAAGGCAGTCCCCCGCATTGCGGAACATCCGGTCCAGCTTGAGCATGACCACGCCGTCGGCCTTCCGTTCGCGGATCGCGGTGAGTAACCGTTGCCCGCCGTCGCGCAATGCCAACGGCTTACCACCCGACACCCCGGCGTCGGTGATGAGGTCCAGCAATTGCGAACCCCGCATCGTACAGTATGCCCGAATCCGCTCGGCCTGCGCTTCCAGACCTAAACCGCTATCGGCCTGTTCGTTCGTCGAACAGCGTGTGTATCCAATTGCCTTCATGGTTGAAACTCCCAAGCCGGGCATCGGCAGCGAGCGCTCCCGCGCTAACCGCCGACACCCGAATGATGGTTTGATCGTTAGGCCGCAACGGTTTCCGGCGTCCGCATCCCGATCGCGTCGGGACTTCGCTTACGTTCAGCCTTGAACCGCCGCAACGTGTCCGGCAGACCGTCCACAAGGTCGCGGAGATTGTTCCCACTCGACCGCCCCTCATACTTGCCCTGCACGTAGGAAAGCATCCGAAAACCGTCGGGAATCGGCAGGGAAAGTTCCCCCGCGATTCGCTCCAAGTGTTCGGCGACGGCCTTGGCGTCCGGCTTGCGGAACCGGAATCGACGCCAGCGCGAATACAGACCGTCAACATCGTCCGCCCACGTGGTCGATGTTGTCGTGCCGATGACGATGACGTGACTCGGTAGATTCTCCAACAAACCCAACAGCATCCGCAGGCAATCGCGGTTCAGGTGTTGGATTTCGTCCAGTATGTAGGCCCGCCGGCCCGATCCGCCCCAACCGTAGACCATCATCCGCCCTTCAAGCGCTCGGAAGTCGGCGACCAGCACGGACCGGCTGTCGATGCGCTCGATGGAGAAGTCGTCGCAACCCAGCGCCCGCGCCGTGACGTAGGCTGCGGACGTTTTCCCGCAACCCGCGATGGAGTCCGATTCAAACAGCCAGCGCTCCCCGCACCCATCGAACAGCCACGAATCCCCGCACGCTTCGCGGATTTCGTCGATGACCGGCTGGCCGACAAAACCATCCCACGTTTTCGGTCGGTATCGTTCGCTTAACATTCGTCACCGTCGCTTTCGGTCGCAACCGTTGCCGGGTCCACGTAGGTCAATCCATCGAAGAAATAGGCGTGTCCGCATTGGCCGCACAATCGGCGACCATCCTCAAAGACGGTGATGGACTCGGACTCGCACGCCGGACACCGATCGGCAGGTAGGACATTCCCGTCGGCGTCGATGTACCATACCCGGTCACACGTATCGCAAGCGTGAAGTAGTTCATCGTCCGCTAGGATGATCGCTTCCGGCGCGCCGCAGAACTGACAAACCACGTCCGCCCCGTTCGCATCCTTGAACGGTCGCAAGGCCGATTCGTTCGGTTTGCTTCCCCGGACAAACGTGTGAGGGTCGATCGCGTGCCCGGATTCGTCGGCAATCGCAACGTGCAATGGTAACCACGATTCGACGAAGCGCGCCGCTTCCGAAACGTCGTTGAAAGAACGCTGAAAGAATGGTGTAAACCCCGCTCGTTTGGAAACGGAGACGGTTGTCATGCCGCACCTACGCTTTCCAACACTTTGACCGGCCATAGCGCCTTATCGAGGGTCGGCACAATCCCGTCGAATCCGTAGGCCGCCACATAGTCACCGCCGGACACAATCGCAAAGTAGCCGTCGAATCGCTCGCCGTACTTGTGGTAGGCGGCTAGGTGTTCTCGGATGGCCCGCACGCTCTGGGTATCGACTACCAAAATCCAGCGGGCATCATCGGGAAGGTCACGAATGGTCACGCGACCACCGGCCTGCGCCGCGGGCGCGATCGCAAGGGTTTCCGCCGTATCGAGAATCAACGCGACGGCTTCGCAGACCCGATCCAAAAGCTGCATACAGACCCGGTCGATCTTCGCGTCGTTGCGCTCGCAATAGTGACGGACGTACTCGAAACATCCGCCCAAGTCGGCTTCGGATTCGTAGCCGATGCAACGTAGCAAGGTCGCGCCGCCCAACTCGGCTACAACTTCATTGGACAACTCTTGGCGCTCGGCTTTGGTTACCAGCTTGCCGTTGCGCAGGTCCGCCGCGTGTATCAACTCATGCGCCCACGTCGATAGGTTTTCGACGCCTAGCGCAATCGCTACTCCGCGCTCGCCGTCGTGTCGGAACCATCCTTGTGACCGACCCGCTTCCCCGTTGAACGTACCGACCCGCAAACCCCACGAAAACGCGACGGAAACGAGCGGTAAACCGTCGATAAACCGCGCTTCGGCTTCGCGTTCGGGAAGCGCTTGGCCGTCGGTTTGTTCGTATCCGAACCGCGCGCCGGCCTTGAACCCGCGAAGGATGGACACGTCCTTTTCCTCGCCCGTATCGCCGTCTTTTTCCTTCACCGTGTAGCGGCACGGTTCGAGAATGTAGAACGCATGTTGCCCGGCCTTGACGTGCCGACCCGTGTCTTTCCATTGAAGATAGGTCCGCGCGTCGTCGTATCCGGCAAGCGCGGTCAAGAGTTGATTGCGCCAACTCCATTTTCGGCACGGTACGTCGGCCTTGCGGCGGATGAAGACCGGAGCAAGCGCCGCGGGCAAGTCACCGCGCTCGAATCGTTGCACAATTGCCCGCGTGCAGTTTTCTACTCTGGACTTGTTACGCGCCGCAATGGACTCGGCGCTTTCCGAATGGTAGGGTTTCATCGTTCGGACCTCTCATACAGGTTCGGACCACGAGCCGGGCGATTCGCAGTCGCGCCGGCTCACTTTGTCGATGCACGTCGCACCGAACTACCTACAACATACTCCACGTTTCGGCGCGTGTCAAGCGCTGGCACGGAATTTTCTACAACGGGTCCGTTGTAGCAGAAACGATGTCAGCGCGTGTCACGCGAACAATGCGAACGGTTTGCAGTTAGTTTTCGGCTTGTTTTCAGGCTGTTTTCGGATCGTTTGCGAACGTGCCACGCGCTGACACTTTCGCCGATGGGACTCCCATTCGCGCTCCAGCGCGCGAATCCGACCCCCGGCCTTCGACGGGACTCCCGAAACGAGATACCTCTTTCGCTCGCATGGGACCCATTTTCCACCACGTTTTTTAACCCACGACCGGCACTGTTAGCACGGTACCAGTGAAGCTAGCTCCCTCTCCCGACACGCACCAATTCAGCAGGGGACCCATTCTCGGCTTGCGTTTTTTTGCCCACGACCGGCCTCCTTGAGCAAGTACCGCGGCAGCTAACCCTCTCGCCCGACGCATCGATTTTCCAATAGACCATTGCCATGTCGCCAATCGTGAACAGGGCGGTATACTTCGTGACGTACTGGAGGAGGTACCCATGCCCGACTTTTCTGACCGGCGCGCTGCTTTTCGAAAGCTTCACGCCTGTGGCTGTTTCGTTATCCCAAATCCTTGGGATGTTGGCACCACTCGCTTTCTCCGAAAGCTGGGGTTTAAGGCGCTAGCCACGACGAGCGCCGGATTCGGCTTTTCTCGCGGGCTCCCGGACTCATGTGGCGCTCTACCGCGCGACATGGTGCTGAGTCACATCGCCGAGATTGTGGCCGCCGCTGACCTTCCCGTGAATGCCGATTATCAATCGGGATACGCACCAGACCTTGTGGGCTTAACGGAAAGCATTAGGCTCTGCATCGAGACCGGCGTCGCCGGCCTATCCATCGAAGATGCCACGGGCGAGCCCAATAGCCCGTTGTACGAGCTTTCCGAAGCAGTAGACCGAATTAGGGCTGCCCGCGCCGCCATCGACTCGTCCGGCGCGGATGTACTCTTAACGGCTCGCGCCGAATGTTTCCTAGTGGACCATCCCGACCCATTGCGTGAGTCCATTCGCCGCCTGCAAGCCTATACTGAGGCCGGGGCCGACGTGCTGTACGCCCCGGGACCGCGTGAGCGAAAGGATATCCGAACCCTTGTGGAAGCGGTTAGCCCTAAGCCAGTCAACGTTCTAATGAGTTCGAACACGGGTCTATGCGTTTCGGACCTCGCCGAACTCGGTGTCCGCCGCGTGAGCGTGGGGTCCGCCCTCGCGCGTGTTGCCTGGGCTGGGTTCCTGCGCGCGGCGAGGGAGATCGCCGAAAAAGGGAGTTTCGCGGGCTTGGAAGGTTTGGTTCCTTTCGCCGAGCTTAATTCGGTGTTTCACGATGATTCGATTCACCGCTTGTCGTAGTAGGCACGGAAACTGCCACGAAGGGGCCGATTCGGACCCCTTGACGACAGGCGAGTTGTGTTGTAAGATCATTACAACACGAAGGAGCCGAAGTCGATGGCCGTGACAAGCTTTGGAGCCTACTTCAAGAAATGCCGCGTTGCGGCGGGTAAGACCCTGCGCGCGTTCTGCGAGGAGCATGGGCTTGACCCCGGGAACATCAGCAAGCTGGAGCGTGGCCGACTTGGCCCCCCTGAGTCTGACGACAAACTTGAAGAATACGCTCGTGCCCTCGGACTCAAACGTGGCAGCACGGAATGGTATGAGTTCTTTGACAAAGCCGCAGCCGAGCGCGGGAGGATTCCCGCTGATCTTCTCTCTGATGAAGAGTTGCTCGGTAGGCTGCCGGTGCTCTTTCGGACATTACGCGGCGCGAAGATTGATTCGAAGCGCCTTGACGCTCTGATCGAACGGATTCGTAGGACGTAGAGATGGCGCATGATCTATGCGTGCCGCACTTGTCGTATGACGAATTGCGGGGTATCGCGGCGGACTTCTTGAGGCGACATCATCCTGCGGGTTCGATACCTGTTCCAATTGAAGAGATCATCGAGATTCGTCTCCATCTGGACGTGATCCCCACGCCCGGATTGCAGACAGTGTTCGATGTCGACGCGTTCATTACAAGCGACATGGAGTCCATTTTCGTGGACGAGTTTATCTATCAGTCGCGCCACGGTCGCTACAGATTTAGTCTTGCCCACGAAATCGCCCATGCAGTTCTTCATCAAAAGACCTACAGGAGTCTTTCGTTCGACAGCATCGACAGCTGGAAGAAAGCTCAAGAACGGATACCAGATGAACAGTATGGTTGGCTGGAATGGCAAGGTTACGCTTTCGCGGGTTTAGTTTTGGTTCCCGAGAGTGCCCTGAAGCAATTATTCGACTCGGCACGGTCAAGAGCTGAGGCGGCTGGAGTCCCGTTCTTAAACGCGAACGACGCTGTACGGAGGAGGGTGTCTGGTTCACTGGCGGATGAATTCGACGTTTCGACCGAGGTAGTCGAACGCCGAATTGCCAAAGATGAGCTTTGGCCAACCTAGTCGATCGACCGGGATCGTACGTGCGCTCCCGACTAGGGACTAGCCTGACGTGTCGCCGACGCGCGGCGACGGAGTCTGCGCAAAGATGACAACCGAACCTTTTCCGCTTGAGCACCTGACCGGCTGGGACCAGGCGGCATTGTTGGGATCCTATTGCCTCGACCAATGCAACCCCAACATTTGGCCAGGGGTTACGGCCGAGTTTCCCGACTGCGCCGTTATCGGCGCGGCCTTCACTCTCGGATACGCGCATTGCGATTATCCGCTCACGGGGACCACGACGGCAACGCCCTACACGGTCCACTTTGCGGGCGGTGGAAGCTCCCCTTATTCGTTCTTCGGGACCGACTCACTGAAAATTCATTCCCCAACCGAACTCCAAACGTTCGCTTTCGCCTCCTTCAACAACCTTAAAGGTTTCGAGCTGATCGACTGGTCAGGGAAAGAGGCGTCTTACTCGAACTCAACCTTGGAGTGGTTTCTGCCCTACGGAATGTCTTTCACCACAACGACGACGTACACAACAATGACTCTGCTCGAAACCAATGCGACGATATGGAACTTAGAAGTAGCGATTTGTTCGTGCGACCAGCCGATCTGCAAGTACAGTCAAACCGGTTCCGTCCTCTATGAGAGTTGCTGCAAGCTGGAGCCTTGGGGGCGGTTGACGGCTCGTGCACTGATTCGGGACTGTGAGGCGAAGCGCCGAAGCCTCGACCGGACACGGAATAGGGGCAAGCGCGGCCCCGTGCTCCACTACGATCCCAAACGCGACGCCAGGCTTTCCGCTGCACAAGAAAGCTGCGGCGGTCGGACCTATGCCGAGAGGGTCCAACTCCTCCAGCGGACGTTCCCCAGCCTGACCGAGAACGAGCTGCGCGACGCGGTCGATCGGCACCGGCATCGCCAACGGCGCTGACGTACCGGAAAGATACTTGTCAAGCCGGAAATCATTTTCCGTCGCAAATTTATTCGCCTTTCCCGTCGTCGCAGGGCCACGCAACCGCTCTCACCGCGCCGGAATCATTCCGTCGGAAACGTTCCGTTCCGAAGCATGGGGTAAATCGAAGATAGGCAATAGTGCCTATGGAGTCGATTACCATGCAAGACCAACTGTTGTTGACCGTTCCTGAGGCTGCGCGACGCCAACAAATATCGCCTCGCCATCTGTGGAGTTTGATTTCGTCCGGCAGGTTTGGGCCGGGGCTGATACGCCTGGGTCGGTCCGTCCGAATTCGCGCCGATGAGCTGTCGGCTTGGCTGGCCGCGGGCGCACCTCCGAAGGATCGCTGGATCGCAATGCGGGGGGCCGGGCAATGAGTTGGGATGAACGGGGGCCGCGACCGTTGCCAGACGGCGCGACCCCAAGACCAATTGAGCTTGTACTCGCCAGACTACCCGGCCATCGCCGCTCCGGCAAGGGCTGGACGGCGCGCTGTCCGGCCCACGACGACCAGAATCCCAGCCTTTCGATTGCCGAAGGGGACGATGGTCGTGTGCTGCTTACCTGCCACGCCGGCTGTTCGTTGCACGCGATCTGCGCCGCAATGGGCCTGACGGTGGCCGACCTACATCCGTTGAATGGGGCGACTTTTCCACCCTCGAACGGAAAAAGGGCGAGCCGACGCGAGGTGGCGAAGTACGACTACCGTGACGAACACGGTGCGATTCTGTTCCAAGTGGTGCGCTCCCATCCGAAGGGTTTCTCGCAAAGGCGACCCGACGGCAACGGCGGATGGGTCTGGAACCTCGATAGCGTTCGGCGGGTGTTGTATCGGCTGCCCGAGCTGTTGGCCGCTGATTCGATGGCCTGGGTGTTCATCGTCGAAGGCGAAAAGGACGCGGATCGGCTTGCCGCAGCCGGATTGATCGTAACCACGAATCCCGGCGGGGCTGGCAAGTGGAACGCCGTCGATGACAAACTACTTCACGGACGCCGGGCATGCATCCTGCGGGACAATGACGATTCAGGCGAATCACACCGCGATGATGTGGCCCGGAGGCTCTACGGCAAGGCTGCTGAACTTCGCACAATTGAACTACCCGGACTCCCGCACAAAGGTGACGTGTCCGACTGGCTCGACGCCGGTCATACCGTTACTGAATTGCTCACCCTGGTCGAGACCGCAGAAACGCTCAAAACAGAACCGCCGCCCTCAGTAGGGACACCGGGCATGGTTTCGCAGGTGCTAGCGTGGGATCAACCGATTCCGTTCGGGCGATACGATGTTCCGGGATTCCCTTTGGAGGCAATTCCGAAACGATTATGCGCATTACGCGAATTCTGCGAGGCGGTCGCGGAGTCTTTGCAGGTTCCCGTTGACTCCGTGGTGTTCCTCGTGCTGGCGGTCGGTGGCGCGGCACTTGCCAAACGAATCGAGGTGCACGTTCTCCCTGACTGGACCGAGCCAGTCAACATATTCGTGGTTGTGGTAATGGAGTCGGGCGAGCGCAAAAGCGCGGTATTCCGCATCGTCGTGGCTCCATTGATTGAATTCGAGCAAGAGGAGAACGAACGTCTCGCTCCGCTAATTGAGCAGAATCAGGCCGAACTGGCGATGCTCACGGCGGAGAAGAAACACTTGCACGGAAAAGCGGCAAAGGCAACCAAGCCGGACGAGCGGCAGGCTGCCCGTCAAAGGGTGAAGGAACTCGCGGAGCAGATTCGCACGACGAAGATCATATTTGCTTTGCAGCTCACGGCCGACGATGCCACGCCGGAGGCCGTCGGGCAGTTGTTGCACGAACAAGGCGGACGGATCGCCCTGATGTCGCCAGAAGGCGACGTGTTCGACCTCATGGCTGGGCGCTATAGCGACGGTGTTGGACGACTCGGCGTGTATCTCAAGGGTCATGCGGGCGACGACTACAAACTTAACCGCGTGAGCCGGGCGAATGAATATGTTCGCCGACCGGCCCTGACAGTCGGGCTGGCGGTTCAGCCGGATGTGCAGCGGGGCTTGATGGAAAAGCCTGGTTTCCGTGGACGCGGTCTATTGGCGCGGTTTCTCTACTCTCTGCCCGCATCGCTGGTCGGTTTCCGTAAGCTGAACGCGGTACCGGTGCCCGCACAAGTTTCGGCCGACTACGCTCGACTTATGCGCGCGGCCCTTCAACTTCAGCCAATGGTCGACGCCCACGGCAATCCGTACCCGTTCGCTGTCCAAGTGAGTACTGGAGCCCTGGCCGAACTCAACAGTTTCAGAACGTCGGTTGAGACGGAACTTCGCACTGGCGGCGAGCTATCCACGATGCGCGACTGGGGAAGTAAACAGCCTGGTGCGGTCTGCCGGATCGCGGGAATCTTCCACGGGCTCATGCACGCGCCGACAGGGAACCCGGCAGCTCATCCAATCGACGCGGAGACGATGCTCTGCGCAATTGCGATCGGTGAGTACGCCGTCCAGCACGCGAAAGCCGCGTTCTGTGAAATGGGTGCGAATCCGGCGACCGGACTGGCTCGTCGGATTGTCGCGTGGGCGACGGAAGGAAGTCTGGCGAAGTTCAGCCGCCGCGATTCCTTCAATGCCCTACGTGGAGCCGTTCAGCGGGTCGATGAGCTGGACGAGCCGCTCCAATTGTTGATCGAGCACGGGTTCATCCGGGAGCGAGAAACGACACGGTCGGGATCGGGACGGAAACCAAGCACGTGCTACGATGTAAATCCGTGGGTCCATTCGCAGAATACGCACAATACGCAAAACTCGAACCAGCCACCCGATTCTGCGCGTTCTGCGCAATCTGCGGGGGAGCCATCGACTTGATTTCCGCGATAGAACGGCTTCGGGCACTACGTGCTGGGCAGTTACACTCCGATGCCCCGGCTACACCCGAAACCACAGTTGCGGACCTAACTCCGGATTGGCGAGTGGAATTCGAGGAACGGGCTGCGATCCGGGAGTACGACGGCGGGCAGTATCGATTCGACGCCGATCGGGACGCACTGGTCGAAATCATCGCCCGGATGCGGGCGGCGGGCTTGAATCCGAAAAAGAAATTGGAATCAATTTGACTGTATATCATTCGTATGATATTCGACTTGACGAGATATCATTGGCATGATATGATGTAGGCATGAAATCAAATCCCGACAACGAATTGGCCGACGTGATCCTGGCGGCGTTCAAGGCGTCCGGTCTGTCCGTTAAGCGGCTGGCGGTCGAAAGCGGTGTCTGTTATGCCAGTGCGCATGGGTTCATTGCTGGGCAACGTGATGTAGCGTTGGGCACGGCGGCGCGGCTCTGCAAAGTGTTGGGGCTGCAACTGACGACCCGCAAGGGCCGAATCCGAAAGTAGGTGCTTCTTGCGATTGTGCAAGGCGTATTACACGGGCCGGGATGGGACCAACCATAAAAGCAAGCGTTGGTACGTCGAGTTCCGCGACCACCGGGACAAAGTTCATCGGGTCCGGGCATTTGAGGACAAGCGGGCGTCCCAAGCGTTTGCGGACAAACTTCAACAGCTCGTTTCCTGTCACATTTCCGGGGCCGGTCCTGACCCGGAGCTGACCCGCTGGTTGGAAATGCTGCCGAATCGGATTCTGGAGCGGTTCGGGAGACTCGGCCTGTTGGACGCGAACCGCGTGGCTTCGACCAAGCCGCTCCGCGACCACCTCGACGACTACGAGAAGTCGTTGCGGGATTCCGGGGCGACGGCGGAGTACGTCCAGAAAACGGTCAACCGGGTGCGTGCCGTGCTCGACGGCGTCGCGGTGACGTTTCTGTCCGAGCTGTCGGCGTCGGCTGTGATGGGCGTTTTAGCGAGAATGCGGGAAAAAGGGCGTCGAAAGGCCGGATCGGATCAAAAGACCGAGAGTAAGGGCCTTGGCGCGAAATCGTCGAATCACTATCTCGCGGCGGTGAAGGGCTTCGGCAACTGGTTGGTGAAGGACCGGCGGGCGACCGAGAATCCGCTCGCGCACTTGTCCGGCTTGAACGCCAAGGCGGATCGGCGACACGTCCGGCGTGCGCTCGACTTGGACGAACTGCGGCGGTTGCTGGCGGCAGCTCGGTCCGGTCCCGGACGCTGCGAAATGGACGGCGAGTCCCGGCACTGGTTGTACCGGCTCGCGTTGGAGACGGGTCTACGGTCGAACGAACTACGGTCGTTGACGCGAGCGAGTTTCGACTCGGACGCTACCCAACCAACGGTCAAGATTGACGCCGCGAACGCCAAGAACCGCAAGGCCGCGACGCTCCCCTTGCGATCGGAAACGGCTGCCGAGCTTCGGGCGCTGTTGGGGGCCAAGCTGCCAACGGTTCCGGTGTTCCACATGCCTCGACCTGAAAAGGTCGTAATGATGATGCGCGGCGACCTTGACGCAGCCGGCATTCCGTACGCCGATGAGACTGGTCGGGTAGCTGATTTCCATTCCTTGCGGGTGACGTTCGCAACCATGCTGTTGCGATCCGGCGTTGACGTTCGAACTGCCAAAGAGCTGATGCGCCACGCCACGATCAATATGACCGCCGACGTGTACGCCTGCACGTTCCGGGAGTCGCTCGACAATGCCGTGCGAAAGCTGCCGAGTTTGGCGGGCTGTGGGTTGGAACAGCTCCGCGCGACGGGAACCGACGAAAACGTCTTGCCGGAATGCTTGCCGTTTTCCTGCGCCCAACCACTCAACAGCGTACGCGATGGTGCAACGCCGACGCCGATGGGCGGCGATCCGCAACCTATGAAAAAGACAGGGACTTACGATGCTCCGGTGGGCAATGCAGCGCATGAAAACGCGGGCTGTCTCCAACCCGCGCTATCACCCCCAAGGGGATTCGAACCCCTGTCGCCGGCATGAAAAGCCGGTGTCCTAGGCCTCTAGACGATGGGGGCCGGTGCGCGTCGGCGGTCGATCCCTTGGCCGAAACCGCGGCGAGCACTTTAGCGGCGCGGCCTCGGACGGTCAACGTTGTGATGGTCGAGGGCCGCATCAAAGTCCGGGCACACCGGTTCGTCCGGGAAGCACTCCTTGCAAAAGCGGTGAATTCCCCTGGTCGTCGAGGTCGCTTGATTCTCATTTTCGGCGGACATTCGTGCGACCGTCTTCGTTTATGAGGCCTGCACGCAGGGAGACCCTTGGAGCATTTCGCGGCGATCGACCAAGCATCGGGTCGGGCAATGCCGCGTTCGCGCCAACCTCATTCATGGCCCGATCAAGTCCTTTTCGGAGAGACGAATTGTCGCAACCCAGACAGACCAAGAGCAGAAAGATCCTTCTCCTCGCCCACCAAGGGATCCCGCGGAACGGCTGGTCAACCATCATCCGGTGAGGTACCGTTTGGCAACGTCATCGGCCCGGGCGGATGTCCCGTGCGGGCTACCAAAGAGCCGGGATGCCGCACCACCGGCGGTTCGCCGGCTGAAACGGCTTCTACGAATGGAGGTTATGCGATATGGAAAAGTGCGTGCCAAAGATCGGGCTCTGTTTCATTGCCGCACTGGGATGGATGATGGTCGCAGCCCAGGAAGAGAAGTCCCAGGAGTGGGACTTCGACAGTGACGCCGTTGGGAAAGCGCCTGTCGAATGGAGGATTGCGTCACCGAGTCCGGTCAACGGGAAGAGCGCCTGGACGGTGGCGGTTGATCCTTCGGCGCCGACTCCGCCGAACGTCTTTTCGCTTTCCGTGCCGGAAGGCGCGGACGGCGGCTACAACCTGGCGATGGTCGAGAGAATCGCCGTCAAGGACCTGGACCTGTCGGTCAAAGTGAAGGCGAACGGCGGGAAGGCCGATCAGGGCGGCGGCGTAATCTGGCGATGCAAAGATGAGAAAAACTATTACGTCTGCCGGTTCAATCCGTTGGAAGGCAACTATCGAGTCTATAAGGTCGTCGACGGGAAGCGGACGCAACTTCAGTCGGCCGACGTGAGCACCGACTCCGGCAAATGGTACACGTTGCGGGCGGTGATGACGGGGACTGCGATCACCTGTTATCTCGACGGAAAGAAACTGCTGGAGGCGAGTGACGACACCTTCAAGGGCGCGGGAATGGTGGGGGTATGGACCAAGGCTGACGCCGCGACTTCGTTCGACAATCTCGTGGCCGCTCCGCTTGGCGAGTCCGAAGTACAAAAGGACAAGGAGAAAGCGAAGCCGTGACGCGCCTCCGGGTACGGGATGCGAGTGCGGCGGGCCGCTACATTTCCAGAAGCTCCATGATGATTTGTTTGGTGTCCGTGTCGCGGTAGGTGCGTACGGATTGCACCGCATTCGAAGCGACCGAACAGATTAGCGCGGTGCGGTGGCGGGACTCGGTTGCGGGAACGCCGTGCGAGCCTTTGACCAGACCTGCGTCGAGCGGGATTCCCTTGGCGACCGGATCGAAGAACAACTCGACGGGGTCATAGCCGGGTTTGCGGTGGATGTCGACGGTGCGGGCGAAGGGGGGAGCGGCGGCATCGTCGAGCCACCAGTAATACGCCAGCCAGTGGGCGTCGTCGCAGACCAGGATCACGTCGCCGCTGCGAGGGTGATCCATCCCAATCCGGGCGCGGTCGTTGCCCGCGTGGACGGCGGCGACACCGCTAACGTTCTTGAATAAATCGACGACGCTTGAGACCCCTCGCTTGCGCTCGCGGCCATGATCCGCATTGACGTAAATGTGCGAGAATTGATGATCGACCATGGCGAACGCGGTGCTGTCCTTGAAATCAAGGTATTCCCGACAACCTTCTTCGCGCACCGTCAGCAGCCCGGCCTCGCGCAGAAGGCGATTGGGGTAGACGACGCCCGCGACATCCGTCAACGCATACTCGCCGGCGACGAGATACACCGTCTCGCCGGAAAGCGTGGAGTTGCGGCGGGCGAAATCCGCCAGGCATTGATCGAGTTCCTTCAGGGCGTTTTGGGCCTGGGGGCTGTTGGGGCCGAACTTCTGGGCGGCGTAGTCGAGATGGGGAATGTAAATCCAATGCAAATTCGGTCGCCTTTTTTCCGTAAGCCAGGCGGCGGCGTTCAGAATCCACTTGGTCGAATTAATGTCGGACAGCGGACCCCAATAGTGCTGCAAGGGGAAATGCCCCATGGCGTCGAGTAATTGCTGATACAGACCGCCGGGTTTGGAATAGCACCAGAGTTCGGTCGTGCCGTCGGGCTTGTGGATGGGGGCGGGCGTGACGATGGAATCCGCGGCCGCGCCTTTGATGTTCTGGACATGCCATACGGCGGACGTACATCCCGGGTATTGACGTCGGAGAGCGGTCCAAATCTGCTCGCCCACGATGACGTCGTTGTGCCCGACCCAGAATTCCACCTCCCGCCGGTCGCGGTGGTAGAAGCCGTTGGCGATCACGCCGTGAACTCCCGGCGGCGTACCGGTGATCAGGGAGGCCTGTACGCAGGAAGTGACGCAGGGGAAGGTGGGGGCGAGCTCCGCCAGTGCGCCTGCGCTGGCCCATGAATGGAGGGTCGGCGTGTTGTTCTTGTCGATATCCCTGGGGCGCAATCCGGGAATGGAGAAGAAAACCAAATGCTGCGTCGCCATTGGGAGCTTTTTACGCGAATCGCCGCAGAAATTCAAACGAGCGGCGGGCGGTCTCCACGGCGTTATGGCTGTGTCGCGGCAGCTCGACGTGGACGGGGCCGGCGTAGTCGATTTCGCGCAAGGCTTGGAAGATGGGTGTGAAATCCATGTCGCCCGCCCCGAACATCAGGTGTTCATGCGCTCCGGGGCGCATGTCCTCAATGTGCATATTCCAAAGAGAATTCCGCCATTTCTGAATGTGTTCGTACGGAAGCCCGTCCGCTAAGCAGAACACATGCCCGACATCGAGCGTCAGACCGAACTGGGGATGGGACAGTTCGTGATGTAGGTGGGCGAACCGCGCCATGGTGTCGATGAACATGCCCGGTTCAGGCTCAAAGGCCAGCCGTACGTCGCGGGGTGCTGCGTGGTTGAGCAGTTCAGTCAAGCCGAATGTCAGTCGCTCGAATAGCTCGCCAACGTCCGCGTTATCGTCGGGGGCGCCGGACCAGAGCGATACACACTCCGCGCCGACCTCGGCGGCCACATCGACGGCGGCCTTGAGGAAGTCGAGGCGCTTTCGCCGACCTTCCTCGGCGGCGCTGATGAGCGTCGGCTGATGTTTGCGGTGGGGATCGAGGATGAATCGCGATCCGGTCTCGATGGTCACACGCAGTCCGCTTCGATCGACAAGGAGCTTGAGTCGCTGGACGGCGCGGGCGACGCCGCGCTCATCGGGAGGGTCCAACAATTCGTGTTCCAGGGTGACGGCAATGCTCGCGTAGCCGATTTCGGCCAGGATGGCGATGGCATCTTCCAGGCGATGATCGGCGAAGCCGTTGGTGTTGTAGCCCAGACGCATCAGGGAGATTGTCGATTGTCGATTGTCGATTGTCGATTGCGGACGGCGGCTTAGAGCCCTGCAAGACGTTCGAGGGTTTTGACGAGGGCCTGGGTGCCTTCGCGGCCTTCGCCCGCGGCTTGGTTGGCCGCCAGCAACTGCGACGCCAGGGCCGTGCCGGGGAGTGAAACCGCGTGTTCCCGCGCCGTCGCTAAGGCGATGCGCAGGTCTTTCTGCTGGAGGTCGATCATAAACATCGGGGCGAAGTCACGGGCAATCATGCGGATACCGAGGTTTTCAAGAGCCCATGAACCGGCCGCCCCGGCGGATACCGCCTTCAGCATCACGCTCGGATCGAGTCCGACGCGCCGGGCGAACACCATGGCCTCACTCACGGCCAGCAGGTTGAGGGCGCAGAGGATTTGATTGCAAAGCTTGGTGAGCTGCCCATGACCCACCGTGCCGCAATGGACGGTGAGCTTTCCCAGCACGTCGAAGATCGGTTGGGCGCGGGCTAAGTCTTCCGCCTGACCGCCGACCATGATACAGAGTTTACCCGCTTCCGCTCCGGTTTTCCCGCCCGATACCGGCGCGTCAAGAAACCGTCCGCCGCGTTTTTCGACTTCCGCCGCAACGGTCCTCGCGGACTCCGGAGCGATGGTGGACATGTCGATGCACAGCGTTCCCTCACGCAATCCATCGCACACGCCTGCTGGACCGAGGTAGACGTCCTCTACGTCCGGCGAATCACTCACCATGGAAATAAGGACATCGACGTTTTGGGCGAGCATCGCGGGCGAGTCCTTCCAGACGGCGCCCTCGCTGAGCAACCTGTCGGCTTTGCCTGGCGTTCGAGAATGAACGCAGACGCGGTATCCGGCCGCAAGAAGATTGTGGGCCATCGGCTCGCCCATGATGCCCACGCCGATCACGCCGACGTTTGGTCGTTTCACGAAATCTCTCTCAACCCTGCCGTTCTCGGAGGCGATGGACAATGGAGACGAGCCGACTGGCCACCGAATGGTTGTTCCGAACCTCCGCGACGGCGGCCACTGCTTGCACTCGTCGCACGCCATCTTGGGCCTTTAATTGTCGTACGACGTCGGTCAGCTCAGACCTCGTGCGGTAGAACGACAGGAATCCCACAACCGATGACAACCCCGGATGCTCGGTGAGGAACGATTCTTGCGACGAACGGAGGATCACGATAGCGCCGGAGGCCAGCGCGTCCAGGGCGAGGCGAACCGTCGTCGGTGACATCCAGGGCAGAACGACGCATTCCGCCGCGTTAAAGATGCGGTTGAGTTTCTCGCCGCAGGGCATCGGTCCGCGGCGGGGATCGGCTCCGGTGCCCGTCGCCGGCCAGTTCTCGCCCCAAACTGCGACAATGTAACCCGCTTCCATCAGCGCCTTGCCATCGGCCTGAGCGCGCGTGGCCGGCGCGATCCGTGTTCGAAGGAAACTGAGAAACTGCTCGCGGCTCGCGGGTTCAATCAGGGTTGTGCCGCTGGCGCGCTGGGCGGCGTCGAGCAATTCCTCGGCGATCTTAACTTCGTAATGATCCACCCGCTCTTGGGTTGTTTCCTTCAAGGCCTGCCAGAGAGAGACATGGCTGGGCAAGTTGATGCCGCACGCCTCGGGCCGATCGTCGGGTAGGTCCATCAGCACGGCGATCGAAGCGCGGGGCGATACCCGCTCGTCGTCGGGAGATGGAAAGGGATGGAACAGCACATCGTCCGCCCCCGGCTCACACAGCGCCACGGCGGTGGGCGGTGCGCCCGCGGCCACGAGCGCCTTGCACTGACTTGTCGATGACCCAAAGAACATGTCATGAGGTCCGACCTGGGAGAGCAAAATGGGTGTGATGCCCGCTCCCGCAAAATACCGCGCCGCGACGGGTAGCTGGCGAGGGATCAGGGGGCGCATGGCCCCGGCGGAGCCGTTGAGGATGAGCACCAGGTCGGCGGACGCTCGTTCAATCGCTTGAATGCGTGCCGCTACGTGGCACTTGTCGGGGACGTCGGGGACGCAGACCTCACAGACCCCGCCGAGCCGGTTCAAGGCGCGCTCGATCCGTCGAGCATTCTCCAGGTTTATCGCCGAGGGGTCGACACTGAGCAGCGCGACGTGCGGCAGCGCCGGGAGCCGACCAAGCGTGCGGCGGCGAATCGCCTCCGCGCACGACTCGACGACGCGGGCCTGCACGCTTATGACCGCCTCGCCGGCCTGCTCGAAGCGCCGCTGCAAGACGGCAATCTGCGCCGGTGAGCGCTGCGGGACGGTGAACATTTGCGTCGGCAGCGTGTACCCGGGGTGATGCTCGAAAAACTCGACGAGCCTCACGGTGAGGTCGTCGCTCAATACAAACGCCAATCGCCCGCTCTCAAGCAAGGTCGAATAGTCGTACAAGTGCATGGCCAGCTTCAAACAAGACGGGTTTTCTTCCACAACAAACACCGCGCAGTGTCGGGGCAATCGTTCGCCGATCACCAGGGGTTCGAACCCGGTCAGGATTCCGGGCAGGGACATGTTGCCGCCGTCGCCGGATAGGTTGCTGAACATCTCCGGGGCGCTAACGGAGGGCATGGACGACCCACCGAACCAGGTACGCCTCCCCGCGTCGTCGGTAAGTAGAAAAGTGCGCGTCCCATCACGGCCGACGGTCTCTTCGATGCCGTGCGGGATGGGTACCGCGTTTACGGCAAGCGCGACCGACGGCTGGGTGGCTTGCAGGGCTGCAAGATTTCGCCCGTAGATTTCCAGACCGGAAAGAGGCGAAGCAGGTTTCCGCGACGGCTGGGCATTGGCCAGTAAGTATTCGGAGGATGCGGGCACGGAGTTACATCGTAACGGTGTCGTAACGCGACGCCAGCATGGCAATGAGGAACACGACCCACGCAAGCCAGGCAATGGCGGTGACCACCAACGGCCAGCGGGGCATCGGCGGAGCATTACCGACCGGCACGGACGGATCATCCCAATTCACGCTCCGCTTCTTCTTTCGCATCTCGTTGTCGGTGGACATGTCGAACGCCCCCTATTCTCTCGTGGGAACCCCCCCTCCCTTCCCGGGAGAGGATTGCGGTGAGGGTAGCATCCCGGCGTCCACCCCTCACTTAGCCTCTCCCCTAAAGGGGGGGTTTACGGCTTGCCCGGCGCTACCTCAATCGTCACCGGGATTTCCAACCGTTCGCTACCCGTCCTGTTGGTCACCAAATGCAACGCCGCTTGGTGAGTACCGGGGGGCAGCTTACCGGAAAGCTGCACGTCGAGAAAGCGGATATGGCGATACGGTGAACTCGCCTTGCGATCGACAGCGACCGAAACAGCCGGTTGATCGCAGGTGACCTCGGCAATGTCCAAGGCGGTAATGGTTGGGGTCTGGACTTTTACCCGTCGGCGCACCCCATTGGGCGTGCCGTCATCGCGAAGCAAAACGATCGGCGGATCGACCTCGATGTCGGCCGCAACGATCCCGAATACCGGGACCGACACCAACGGTTGATCCAGAGATGTGGTGCGAATGTCCAACAGCACCCCGAACGGGCCCGGAAGGGCATCTTTCCTAAGCGTGAGCGTGACGGAGTATTCCGTTCGCGGGGTCAGGATCTCGTTGGGCTCGATGATCACGTCAAAGAGCGGTCCCGCCGCCGCGTTCACCACGTCAAACGGGGTTTTCTCCGTCGAACTAACGGTCACGGGAGCTAGCCGTTTTCCGGGCAGCGAAGGCTGGCGCGTCGCGTCGATCACCTTGGGGAGCCAGGTCAAGTCCGCAACAATCTCCCCGCGAATGGGGAAGGACCGCTCGCGGTCGACGCCGTCCACCGTGAGCCGGATCTTGGCGAAAGCGTTGAGCGCCCCCAGTGACGCCGATTTATCCACCGTGAAGCGAAGCCGTTGACCCGATCGTCCGCGAGATTCAAGCGGTTCGGATTGAAAGCTGAGCGGGGCGTCGTCCTGAATCTCGATGCTGTGAATGGTCAGGGTTTTGCGTCCCGGGCCGGGAAGAACGTCCAGGCCCTTGGGAGCCGTCGCCCCGCGGCGGATCGTCCGCAGGTTCAACATTCCCGCGGGATCAAGCTCAAAGAGAAGCTCGACCCTGGCCTTAAAGTCGAGCCGCAGCTCCGGCTCGGCCGGGTCATTGCTGCGAACTGAAACTGACTTGGCTTGAACGTCGCGGCGATTGGTGCTGTCAAAGTCCGCCCTGAGGGCCAGCGACCCTCCGGGCACGATCACCTTCTCGCTCTCGGCCAATTGGACGACGGTGCACCCGCAACTGGATGCCGTCCGCTCAATCACCAGATCGGCGTTCCCGCGGTTTTCGAGCAACCAAATAATGGTCGTCTTATCTCCTTCGAGGATCGTTCCGAGGTCCTGCGAACGCTGCGACACAAACAACTTCGGACGCAATGCGGCCTCGTTGGTCGGCCCGGTCGGGGTGGGCGGCAATTGCCCCAAAAACCACGGCAACAATATCTGCAATAAAGCCATCCAGGTCATTCGGTCATCCGTACGCCGGGCCTCAGGGTGCGGTTCGCTTGCTTATTGTAAGTGTACGGGGCGTAACCAGAAAGTAACGACCCGTGCGTCGACGACGTTTCGACGATTTCGTGCCTTAACTTGTCCTTTTCGGGGCAAGTGGTACAATTGCGGTTATGTGGTCGGTGCAGCGGGCATGCCGGCCGGACACGGAGAGTTGGGTTGGAGTGTTGAAGCGATGTTCGATATTGGTGGGTACCTCACCTCGACGGAGTTTTTGGCACAGCTCGCGGCGCTGATTTCGGCCATTCTATCGTCTTTTTTTGGCGAATTTCTGACCACGTTGTTTGGTGGGACTTCGGTTTGAGGTCCATTCGCCCCTACGGCCGGAGCGAAGTCCTTGACGGATTCTGCCGATGGCTTATATTGAACTATAGGTTTGATCCGCGGCGTCCCTTGTCCAACGGATCAAGCCTGGGGAATAGTTTTTGGTTGAAGCGGTTCTAATCCTGATGACGCGTAGCTCATGTTAGCACTGATCCCGGCTCCGGCACGCTATGGCCTGGGGGGGGGCTTCCCCGCGCGTCTACAGGCTTGAAGGCGCTTTTTTTGCGTCTTTTGGAGTGTCGATTCTGAAGGTCACATTGCCCGATGGCAAAGCGTTGAACGTCGCGGACGGCGCGACGACGGCGGACGTGGCCGCCTTGATCGGTCCGGGCCTCGCCAAAGCGGCGATTGCCGGACGAATGACCCGTGACGGCGAAAGTCAAGTCGTTGATCTTGTTCGTCCATTGCCCGGCGATTGCCAGCTCAAGATCCTTACCGCCTCCGACGACGATTCCGACAGCCTGTTCCTCCTCCGCCACAGCACGGCCCACGTGATGGCCGAGGCGCTTTGCAAGCTGTTCCCGGATACGAAACTCGTCTACGGCCCGCCGCTCGAGGACGGGTTTTACTACGACATCGACCTGTCCCGGTCCATCACGCCCGACGACTTCGCCCGGATCGAGGCGGAGATGTCGCGGATCGTTCAGGAGGATCGCAAGTTCTGCCGGCACGAGATGGCCCGCCGCGATGCGATGGTCAAACTCGGCGACGAGGGCAATCGCTACAAGATTGACAACGCGGAGCGGGCCGAGGGCGATACGCTCAGCTTCTACGTCACCGGTGAACACCGCGGCACCGACTTCGAGGACCTCTGCCGCGGACCGCACGTACCCTCCACGGGTGCGGTGAAGGCTTTCAAGGTCCGTCAGGTCAGCCGCTCGCATTATCGCGGCGACGTCAATGATCAACCGTTGCAACGGGTCTACGGCACGGCTTTCTTTAAGAAGGCTTCCCTCACAGACTACTTAAAGCAGCTTGAGGAGGCCAAGCGCCGCGACCACCGCGTGATCGGGCGCGAGCTGGGTCTGTTTACCATCAGCGAGCAGGTCGGCAGCGGTCTGGTGCTGTGGCTGCCCAACGGGGCGATCATCCGCACCGAGCTTCAGAACTTCTTGACTTCGGAAATGCTCAAACTCGGTTATGAGATGGTCTACACACCACACGTGGGCCAGCTAGGCCTTTACCGCACCAGCGGGCACTATCCGTATTACGAAGACTCGCAGTATCCCGCGATGTTCGAGACGGACCGCGGCAAGGCCATTCAAAGCACGCTTCAGCTTGCGCAGCGCGTCCGAGCCAACAAAGGGGGGGCGAACCCGCAGGAGCGCGCCGCCGTTGCGACCATGGTCGGGGCCATTCAGAAATCCTGGGGCGCTATGGAGGGACTGCCCGCGGATGGGTCGCTCGATAAGACGATCGAAGCGTTATATGCCGCGCTTGCGACTGAACAAGGCTACCTGTTGCGACCCATGAACTGCCCGCACCACATCCAGGTTTATGCCTCGCGGCAACGAAGTTACCGCGATCTGCCAGTACGGATTGCCGAATACGGCACCGTGTATCGTTTCGAGCAAAGCGGCGAGGTCAGCGGAATGACCCGCGTTCGCGGCTTCACCACGGACGACGCCCATTTGTTCTGCACGCCCGATCAGGTTGGGGCCGAAATGCTTAGCACGGTTGATCTCACCCGCCGCGTGCTGCAAACCCTGGGGATGAACGACTATCGCGTGCGGGTCGGGTTGCGCGACCCGTCGAGCAACAAGTACGTCGGGTCGGATGAGAACTGGGTCAAGGCGGAGGCCGCCGTCCTCGCCGCCGCCAAGGCGAGCGGCGTCACCTTCACCCAAGAGCGCGGCGAAGCGGCTTTCTACGGGCCCAAGATTGACTTCATGGTGAAGGACTGCATCGGGCGAAACTGGCAGCTTGGGACCGTGCAGGCCGACTACAACCTGCCGGAGCGGTTTCATTTGAGCTACATCGGCCCTGACAACGCCCCGCACGTGCCGGTGATGATCCATCGAGCGCCGTTCGGCAGCATGGAGCGCTTCGTCGGCGTACTCATCGAGCACTTCGCGGGTGCTTTCCCGCTCTGGCTTTCGCCGGTGCAGGTCGCGGTGGCGACGGTCAGCGAAAAGAGCGAGGCCTACGGGCGGAATGTTTACGAATCGCTCAAGGCCGCCGGGATCCGAGCGGCGCTCGACACCGATAGTGAAAAGATCGGACCCAAGAAGCATCGTCACCGAACCGCGAAGGTCAACTACATTCTAGTGGTCGGCGAGCAGGAGGCCGCGAATGGGACGGTAAACGTCAACGACCGTGACGGGGCCACCCTCGGCGGGATGGGTCTGGAGAACTTCATCGGCGCCTGCCGCGCCGAGATCGAAAGTAAAGGCCGCAGCCGCGTGGCCGCGGGGTAGAACCAGAGCGAGCCGCGGGCTTCAGCCCGCGCGGACGCGGCGAGGGCTGAAGCCCGCGGCTCAGAATGTTCTTTTGAAAGGGAAGAGACAATCGCCAAAGCACTTCGATTGAACGAGCGGATTCGCATCACTCCGGTCCGGGTGATCAACCAGAACCAAGAGCAGCTTGGGGTGATCCCCACGCACGAGGCCCTGGCGCTCGCCCGCGAGGCGGGGTTGGATCTCGTCGAGGTCTCGCCCACCGAAAATCCGCCGGTTTGCCGGATCCTGGATTACGGCAAGCACCTCTACGAGAAAAAGAAGAAACAGAAAGTCGCTGCCGGCGGGCACGTCACCACCTTGAAGGAAATCCGCCTCCGCCCCAAGACGGACACGAACGATCGCCGCATCAAGCTGAATCACGCCCGCGAGTTTTTGGAAGAGGGGAACAAGGTACAGTTCACCATGCTGTTCAAGGGTCGCGAGCGGTTCCACAAAGAAATCGCCACCGACATCTTCAAAGGCATCGTCGAAGAACTCGGCGAGACGGTGAAGGTGGAACGGATGCCCATGATGGACGGCAAGCGAATGGTCATGGTGGTCTCTCCCCAGAAGCATTAGCGCACGATTGACCCTCTTCTTGTGGTCATTTGCGGGCGCCGGCTCCGATAACACACAGTGTTGCGGTTTTTCTTGATTCCATTAGCCTTCCATAGACGGATTCGAGGAGCGGGCATGGATCGCGGGATGAGAGTGTCAATGGGCGAGCAGGGGTGATTGAATGGACGTAGCGAAACTGGTAGACCCGCACGGCGGGCGGTTGGTGGATCGGACGGGGACCAAGTCCAACGGGTCGAAGATCAAAGGCTCGGTCGCCTTGACCGAATGGCAACAATGCGACTTGGAGATGATCGGTAGCGGCGCCATGAGCCCTTTGGAGGGCTTCATGGGCGAGGCCGACTTCAACAGCGTTTGCGACAACATGACGCTGAAGAACGGCACGCTCTGGTCGATGCCCATTACCTGCGCCGTCGATGACGCGACGGCGTCGAAGATCGGCGTCGGCGATCGCGTGGAGTTGAAGGACGACGCCGATCGGTTGTTGGGCTATCTCAACGTCACCGAGAAATACAAGCAAGATAAGCGTCGCCAGGCAGCCAAGGCCTTCGGCACCGAGGACGTCGCCCATCCCGGGGTGAAAGTCTTGATGTCGTCGGGCGACTGGTGCCTTGCAGGTCCGATCGACGTAGTGACGCTGCGGCACAATCCAATGTTCGTCGCCAACCGGCTCACGCCCGCGCAGACCCGGGCCGAGTTCCAGCGCCGCGGTTGGAATACCGTCGTCGCCTTTCAGACGCGCAACCCGATTCACCGGGCGCACGAATACCTCACCAAGTGCGCCCAGGAAATGACCGACGGATTACTCATTCATCCTCTGATGGGAGCCACCAAAGATGGCGACATTCCGCCCGAAGTGCGGATGAAATGTTACGAAGTGCTGATCGACAAGTACTACCACCACGAGCACACCATGCTCGCGGTGATGCCTGCGGCCATGCGCTACGCCGGTCCGCGCGAGGCGATCCTGCACGCGATCCTGCGGCAGAACTATGGTTGCAGCCACTTCATCGTGGGCCGCGACCATGCCGGGGTCGGCAATTACTACGGCACCTACGCGGCGCAGGAATTGATGGATTCGCTGCCGCCCGGGGCGTTGAAGATCACACCTCTGAAGTTCGAAAACACGGCGTGGTCGAAAAAGGCCGGGGGAATGGTCAGTGAAAAGACGTTCCCCACTATTGAGGGCGACCGGGTCGTGCTTTCGGGTACCAAAGTCCGTGAAATGTTGCAGCGTGGCGAGAGGCCTCCCGTGGAGTTCACCCGCCCCGAAATCGCGGATATTCTTATTGCGTCGATGAAGACAGGATAGTACCTTGGGATTGTCGATTTGCGATTGTCGATTGTCGATTTCCGTCGCGCACTCGCCTTGTTCAATTCGACAATCGACAATCGACAATCGACAATTTGTCGACTCATCATGAACCTTCCTTCGCCCATCCGGGTGTCCGCTCCCTGGCCGACCGTACCGCACGAAACCATCGCGGCCATCGAGCGGATGCGGCAACCTGTCGTCATTGCTCACGTCGTTCCCGACGCGGATGCTTTGGGGGCGATGCTCGCAATGGCCCTCGCATTAACCGACGGGGAACGCAAACCAAAAGTCTCGTTGCCGGCGGGGTCATTGTCGCAGCGACTGTCGTTCTTGGTCGAGTGGGCAAAGGCTCCAATCGCCTTGCCCGCCGATTTCGCAGGGGCAGACGGCTTCATCGTGCTCGACACCGCAAAGAAGGATCGTTGCAGTGTCGGTCCCGCATTGAGGGAGACGGACTGGGCCTCTGATCGACCCATCGTCAACATTGACCACCACGCCACGAACACCCGCTTTGGTGCGGTCAATTGGATTGTCGATGATGCGGGTAGCACGTGTGAACTCGTTTACCATCTTCTGCGAGCGACGGATCGACCGATCACGCCGGTGACGGCCTCGTTGCTCTACGCCGGAATTATGACCGATACGCTGGGGTTCTCGTTGCCGACGACGCGGGCATCGGCATTGCGCGCCGCCGCGGACTTGGTGGATTTGGGCGCGAATGTCGGCGAACTGGGAGAACGCCTGGGCCGCAGTCAGCGCAAGAGTGAATTCGATTTGCTGCGCGTGGTCTACGACAACACAAAAATCGTCGGCGACGGACAGGTTGCGTACAGCTCCGCGAGCCTCGCCGAAATCGACGAAGCCGGCTGCACCGCCGCCGACATCGACGATCAGATCACCGTCCCCCGGTCCCTCGACGGCATCCGGCTGGCCATGTTGTTTTCCGAGGGAAAAAAGGGTAAGATACGAATCAACTTCCGCAGCAGCGGTTCGGTCACGGTGACGGCGTTGGCCGCGGAGTTCGGCGGCGGCGGACACGCCCAGTCCGCAGGCGCGATCCTCGACTGCGGATTGCAGGAGGCGATTGACCGAGTGGTCCCCCGCGCCGTGGAACACGCGAAGAAGTTTGGGCGATGAATTCGATTGGGATTGCCGATCGGGTAATCTACACGGAGCATGAACCATGAACATTGAACAATTGCGAAGAATCATTCGCGCCCAACCGTTTCAGCCGTTTACCATTTGCCTGGCCGACGGTCGTGAATTCCGCATTCCGCATCCCGAGTGTGTGATGATTTCTCCCGACGCAACGCGATCCTTCGGCGTCGCCGGACGCAAGGAGGACTATCGCATCGTCAATCTGCTCTTAGTCTCTTCCTTGGACTTCGTCAACGGAAAAGAGCGCAAACGACGACGCCGATAAGGTTCGCGTTGTGCGGTCAGGACGCGCCGTTTTTCCTATGAAAACGATCGAAAAAGTAGCCGTCATCGGACTTGACTGTGCCGAGCCTTCGCTGGTTTTCGACAAATGGATCGACCATTTACCCAATATCCGTCGACTGATGCAGAGCGGCACATATGGCGAACTGACGAGTTGCATGCCGCCGATCACCGTTCCGGCGTGGAGCTGCATGGCCTCCAGCAAGGACCCGGGGACATTGGGCATTTATGGTTTCCGCAATCGCAAGGACCATACTTATGACGGACTTTCCATTGCCACCTCGCTTGCGGTGAAAGAGCCTCGTCTATGGGACATTCTCACCACGAAGGGGAAACAGTGCGTCGTCGTCGGCGTACCGGGCACTTATCCCATCACCAAGCCCATCAACGGTTGCATGATTACCAGCTTCCTCACCCCGGACACGAACGATCCGAAGATTCATTGGACTCATCCGGTTACTCTTCGCAAGGAAGTCAACGACTTGGTCGGTGAATACTTAGTGGACGTGAAGGGCTTCCGCACCGACGATAAGAAGTGGCTGTTGGAACAGATTTACCTGATGACCGAGAAGCGATTCAAAGTCATTCGCCACTTGCTCAAGACTAAACCGTGGGATTTGTTCTGGAGCGTGGAAATGGGTGTGGACCGCATCCATCACGGCTTCTGGAGCTGCATGGAACCTACCCACCACGCACACGTCCCCAACAACCCATTCAAGGATGCGATCTTTGAATACTACCAATACATCGACAGGGAAATCGGCGAGACACTGGCCTGCATGGACTTGGATACCACTGCGATCTGGGTCGTCAGTGACCACGGCTGCAAAACCATGGTGGGCGGCTGCCTGTTCAATCAATGGCTCATCAATGAGGGCTACTTGCATTTCAAGGAGCAGCCCAATCCCAAGCAGAAGTTCGACGTGAAGGCCGTGGACTGGTCGGAGACCACGGCCTGGGGTGACGGCGGATATTATGGCCGTCTGTTTATCAACCTGAAAGGCCGCGAACCCGACGGTCGGGTAGACCCCGCCAAATACGAATCCTTCCGCGACGAACTGGCACGCAAGATCGAGGCGATCAAGGACGACAAGGGCGTGTCAATGGGCAACAAGTGCTACAAGCCGGAGAAGATCTACGCCAAGGTCAACGGCGTCGCGCCGGACTTGGTTGTCATTTTCGGCGATCTGCGCTGGCGATCGGTGGGTCTGGTCGGGTCCGAGTCGATTTACACCTTTGAAAACGACACCGGCCCGGACGACGCGAACCATGCCCAGCAGGGAATGTACATCGTCGCACATCCGTCGCTTCCCGCGAAAGGCCGCGTCAACGGACCGACTCTTTATGATGTAACTCCTACGATCCTTGGCCAGCTCAAAATGTCCGTTCCGCCGGACATGCGTGGAACGCCTTTGAGCTAACGGCACCGAATGGGAAAGGTCGCGAGAGGGGTACGTTACCCGACTTCGCGCTTCTGGAATGCCGCGATGGCGATCGCCAGGATGCCGGTCGTGAGCAGTAGGGCGTAGGCCGTCGCGTAGAAGACGTAGGTCCACGTGACCGTCGTCCGTTCCGAGCCGGAGGTCAATCCGTCGATCACCCAGAACGGTCCGACGTTGGGGACGGCCCGATACACCACCGCGGCGAGCCGCGAACCTTCCTCGTATTGCCCGAAGGCGTAGTCCGAAATGACCCCTAGCCCCAACATGCCGGTGCAGATGACCAGCGTCATGAGCTGCCCGAATCGAGTCGACGCTGCCACGGCCACGGCCGAGGTCACCAGAACCACCAGAAACACCAGATAGCCCGCGAACACAATCTGTCCGCTCACGAAATTGCTGCCCAAGGGGATCACCTTCCAGTGCTCATCGAACTTGGCGACCAAAAATACGCCGAGGGTCAGCAGCAGGGCTATGAACCCGATGGCGCTGGTTGGGAAATCCATCCCATAGAAGTAATTGCAGAACCCCGCCGCCAGAAACGATAGAAAGAGACTCCCGAACCCAAATGCCAGGACGGGAGCGTCCCAGGGCTGGCTGCTGGTTTGCAAGACCCCATGTCGCTCGGCAAGGACGAAGACCAAGAAGCTAAGGTAATACGCCACCATAAGAGCAGCGACCAACCCCGTAAACTTGCCCAGAATGAACAACGGACGGCCGACCGGCTTGGAGATCACCGTCAAGACCGTTTTGTTCTCGATTTCGCGGCTGAGCACGCCCGCGGCGCTGAACGCGGACAAGAACAAACCGCTCAGCAGCAGCGTAGAAAGTCCGAGGTCGAGGAGGAGTTTGTCATCGTCGTCGAGGGTGAAACCGGCCAGGGATACGTTGAGAATCAACATTCCCGCCGTCGCCAGGAGGATCACGCCGTAGATCGGCTGGCGGAGCGTCTCCACGAAAGTGTTGAGGGCCAGAGCGTGGAAGCGTTGAAACATCGCCAGCCGGTCGGCGGTTCGAATTCAGACCGCCAGGGTTAGAGATTTTCTTGTTGGCAGCGGCATTGCGTTATTGTAAGCTGCCTCCGCTATTCGGCAAGACGGCGCGGATCTCGGAACATCCTGTGGTACGTCCCGGGGCGTTGGAGGTTCACGGCATAGTCTGCCGCTTCGTCGTTTCGGGTGAAGTAGCGCCGCCCTTTTTGGGCGACGCAGCGGCGTTGAACATTACATAGTTTCATCCATGAGCGAACCGACACGACCTCCAGATCGTCGCGCCCAGCACGTTGCCGCGTTGGGACTAGTCCTGCAGGCGGCCGTTTGGGGGACGGTCCTGGGCGTCTCCTTTTGGTCGAAGTCGCACGCCATCGCCGCGGTTGCACGGTGTATGCTGGCCGGGCTTCCGATATGGTTCGTTCTCTTTCTGGTGTTCAAGCAGCTTCGCCGCGTCGCAGCCGAAGAGCTGGAGACCGCCGAACTCCGCCGCGCTCGCGCCGAGGGCGCCGGGGATTCGATTTTTGAGATGGAGGACGAAGCGCTCCTCTTGGAGCAAAACCGTCTGCGATGGATGGTGCGTTGGTTTCTGCCGTCGACCACGGTTGTGGTCACGTTTCTGCTATTGATCGGCCACTTTGTCGGCTGGGGTTGGAGGTTGGACCAGGCCTTTGCCTCCGACGGCTTGCTTCGCACTCAGCAACCCCACCTCGTCATGTGGTTCATTGTTGGTATCGGATTCCTCTGCTTTCTTTACGCACGATACGTTATAGCCCTCTCCAGAATCCCGAATTGGCGGATGCTTCGCGCCGGGGCGTCGTGCATGGCCGGCAACGCACTCGCATGCCTGGGGTTGGTGATCGCCCTGATGGCCTCCACCACCGTTGCCTGGTCCGAGCCGCTCTACGCCTACATCGCCCGCGTCGCATTAATTGTGATCGGCATCGAGTTTACCGCCAACTTCATTCTCGACTTCTATCGCCCGCGCACTCCCGGCGTGGTCCCCCGACCGTCGTTCGACAGTCGCTTGCTGGGGCTGATCAGCGAACCCGGCGGCATCACCAAGTCCATCGCCGATGCCGTCAACTACCAGTTTGGGTTCGAGGTCAGCTCGACTTGGTTCTACCAACTACTCCAACGGTGGATGTTTCCCATCACCATCGTGACCCTTGTCGCCGTCTTGTCCCTGACCGGCGTGGTAATCGTTGACGCCGATGAGCAGGCAGTTGTCGAGCGTTTCGGCAGCCCCACGGCGGAATCGACGCGCGTGCTCGCTCCGGGGCTGCACTTCAAGTGGCCCTATCCCATCGACGTGGTTTACCGCACCCCGGTCAAGCGTATCCGCGAATTGGTCATCGGCGAGGCTGCGGAAAAAGACGATGAAGACCCGCGAAAGGCCATTCTTTGGACCGAGGCGCATGATTACCTGCCTGAATTGATGTTACTCGTTGCCGCGCCAAAAACGCGGACCGAGAGCGAACCCGCCGCGGCGACTCCTCCAGTCGCCGAGTCGCCGCGCATCGGCACCGCCAGCGTCGCGGTCAATCTGCTGATGGTCTCCATGCCCATCGAGTATCGCGTGAAGGACCTGAGCAGATATCTATACAACTACGACGACCCGGTACGGGTGATGGAAGCGGTCGCCTACCAATACTTGTCCGACTACGCCGCGGGCGTCGACAGCAACGCCCTCATGGGTCCGAGTCGGGCGACCTTCAACAGGGACCTCAAGCGACTCATCCAGGAGCGGCTCGACGCCCTCGACCTCGGTGTGGAGATCGTCTTCGCCGGGCTTCGCGCCGCCCATCCACCGGCCAAGGAACAGGTCGCGGCGTCCTTTCATGCCGTGGTGACGGCAGAGACGAAGAAAGGCGCCGTTGTCGAAGCGGCCGAGGGTGAGGCCCGCAAGATGCTTACCGCCGTCGCCGGCACGGAAGAGCGTGCGAGAGCGCTGGATGAGGCCATCCGCGCCCGCGAAAAGTTACAATCTGAGACCGGGGTCGATGCCGCTCGACTCGCCGAGGCAGACGCGGGGATCGATGACCTGCTGATCGGCAATCCGGCAAAAGGCATCGCCCCGCCGCCCGGCGAGATCGCGACGCGCATCGCCAAGGCAAGGACGTCCGCGAGCGAGTTCGTAACTCGCGCGGCCGCCACGGCCCGTGCATTCAGTACGGAGGTAGCGGCCTACGAAGCCGCTCCGGCCCTGTACAGCCAACGCAAGATACTCGAGGTTTACGCCGGTATCGGTGATATCCGCAAGTATTTGATCGTCGGAGATCCGAAAAACGTCATCATCGAATACCAGACCGCCCAGGAGGGTGGGTTGGACAGGGTACTAACGGAAGGCCTCGAAGCGGAAAAGAAAAAACAGAGGTAGGCGCCTTGTCATGCCGAGCAAAGCGAAGCATCTTTGGTTGCCCGTGAATCGCCGGAGATTCTTCGCCCGCCGCGGCGTGCTCAGAATGACAGGGTCGCGCATCGGAGTCGTTTAACATGAAGAATCTCGGCACCATCGCAGCGGCCGTATTCCTCGCCGTCGTGCTCGCGCTGTATATGTGCACGTTCCAGGTGCGCTTCACGGAGGTGGCGATAAAGAAAACCTGGGGCAAACAGGCCAAGGAGGCGATCACCGAGCCGGGTCTGTACTTCAAGTGGCCCGCGCCCATCCAGACCGTCGTCAGCTACGACCAGCGCATCCGCATGATGGAGGACCGCACCGAGGAAACCCGCACCGTCGACGGCAAGAACCTAGTCCTATCAACGTTTACGCTTTGGCGGATCGTAGACCCGTCAAAGTTCCACACCAACTTTCCGACCGGCGTGGAGGTCGGCGAACACAAGCTCCGCACCACGGTCACGAGCAGCAAGCACGCGGTCATCGGGGAGCGAAGCTTTGACGAGTTCGTCTCCACCGATCCGGCCAAGCGCAGGCTGCGGGAAATCGAGAGGGCCATCCAGACCGCCGTCGCCAAGGACGTACACGATGAATATGGCATCGAGGTCGTCGGATTCGGCATTAAGAGGCTAGGCCTGCCGCAGTCGGTGACGACCTCCATCTTCGAGAGCATGAAGTCGCACGAGCAGGCCAAGGCGGCCAAGTACATGGCCGAGGGCGACGCCAGCGCCGCCGACATCGTCGCCAACGCCCAGGCGACCAAGGAACGCATCCTCGCCGCCGCGCGGAAGAAGGCCGCGCAGATCGAGACCGAAGCCCAGGCCGTCGTCAGCGGTTATTACAAAGAGTTCGACAAACACCCCGAATTACGGATCTTCCTCGACACCCTCCGCACCGTCGCGGAAGCGCTACGGCAACGAACGACGCTCATCCTCGATACCGAACAGGCGCCGTGGAACGTATTCACCGACGAGGGACGCGGGCAGGTCCACCCGACGTCTTCTCCGTAAAGCGCGAGCAACAGCGATGCATCAACACGCCGGTCATTTCGACGATCATCCGCACCGCCGCCTGGAGGGCATCGAGGAGCCTCTCGACGCCGCCAACCAGTCCCTGTCCGACGCCCTGCGGGCCAGCTTCCGCATCCTCAAGGGCATCATGATGGTGCTTGTGTTGCTGTACCTCGTCTCCAACGTGCGGCGGATCGAGAGTCACGAACAAGCCTTGCTTCTTCGGCTTGGGCGACTGACCGAGAGGGTGTACGACGCGGGCGTGGTCTGGGCGTTCCCCTTTCCGATCGACGAGATCGTTCCCCTGCCCACCAGGCAGAGCAACGATTTACCCGTCGTCAGCCACACCTTTGGCCGCCGTCCCGACGAAATCGGCAAGCCCCTCACCTTCATTAGTCGCGGCATGGAGGGGTTGAACCCTACCCTCGACGGCGCCTTGCTCACGTCCGACACCGGTCTGGTCCACACCCAATGGAAGGTGACCTACAAATTCGACGACGTCCGCAGCTACGCCTCCCAGATCGTCGGTCGCGACGTCGAGGCGGCCAAGCGGCTGATCCGCGTCCTGGTCGAAACTGTCGGCATCCATGTCGCCGCCGAGCACACCGCGGAGGAACTGATCCGCACGCGCGTCGAAGACGTCCAAAACGAAATGCGCCGCCGGATCAACGATCGTCTCGACGAGCTCCTCAGCGGCGTCGAGGTAACCCGCGTCGAGATGTTTGAACCCACGCCGCCCATTCCCATTCGAGGTGCGTTTGACGCCACGCAACAGGCCGAAAACGCCAAGCAAAAGAGGATTGAAGACGCCCAGCAGCAACGAACGAAACTGCTCAATGAATCGGCCGGGGCGGCCTACCCTCGGGTGATCCATTTGCTTAATCAGATCGACAACGCAGGCCGCGACCCAGCCGTCGGCGCCGTCCGAATGAAGCTGGATCAACTGTTGGAGAAGGAAGTCGAGGGTGACGCCGGTCGCCTCATCAAGGATGCCGGAGCTTATCTCTCCATCATCGTCGGCCGGATGCAGGGCGACGTGGAGTTGTATCGGACCCTTCTCCCCGAGTATGAGCGGAACGCTCCGCTTTTGATCGGACGGTTGTGGGAGCAAACCCGCCAGCAGATTTTCGCGGGCAGCGGCGTGACCAAGTTCTATCGCCCGCCGGGCTGCCAGATTCGGATCCATGTTCCCTTCGACCCTGAGCAGGCCAGGCTGGAAGAGGAACGCCGCCTTCAAAAGAAAGAGTTCGATCCCGCTACGCTGCGACCGAAACACTGGGTCCCGGTGGGTCCGGAACGCGAATGAGTTTCCGTCATGGTTGAGCACGCGCTGCCGGTGGTCCAAACGGCCGGATTGTGCAAAACGTTCCGCGACTTCTGGCGCCGCCCCCGCGTCGAGGCCGTCAAAGACCTCAACCTCGAAATCCATCCCGGCGAGGTCTTTGGACTGCTTGGCCCCAACGGTTCGGGAAAAACCACGACGATCAAAATGCTCTTGGGACTTCTCTATCCCACGAGCGGTCGGATTTCTCTATTCGGGAGGGCCCCCACGGATGTCGCGGTGAAAGCACGAATCGGCTTTTTGCCGGAGGAATCCTACCTTTACCGTTTCCTTGTGGCCCACGAGACGCTGGATTATTACGGCCGTCTATTCCGCCTCCCCTCGCGAATCCGGCGGGACCGGATCGACCGATTGTTGGATATGGTCGGCCTGCGTCATGAAGCGAGGCGGCCCATCGGGGAGTACAGCAAGGGCATGGCCCGGCGCATCGGCCTCGCCCAAGCCCTCATCAACGACCCAGAGTTCCTTATCCTCGATGAACCCACCTCCGGACTCGATCCCATCGGCGCCCGACAGATCAAGGATGTGATCCGCCGACTGGGTGAAAAGGGCAAGACCATCTTGCTCTCCAGCCACGTGCTCGCCGACGTCGAGGATGTCTGCGACCGCGTGACCATTCTCTACGGCGGACAGCAGCGCGCCGCCGGCGACATCGACGATCTACTGTGCCAACACGATGTCACTCAAATCACGACCCCGCCGCTTTCCGAACAGACGACGGAGGAATTAAAGGCTCTGGTCCGCCGAATGGAGCATCGCGACGTTCTTTCCGTCTCTCATCCGCGCCTGAAACTGGAGGACTTCTTCCTGCGGATCGTTGAGGAGGCCCAGTCCGCCAATGTCCGCACCTCCGGCGCCCGCAGGGGCGGGCAAGTACCCGAATTCCTGCAAAAGCCGACCGAGTCCACGGCCCATGGCGTGGTGGAGTCTTTGGTCGAAGCGTCCTCTCGAAAGGCACAGTTTGTGATTCCGCTCGAACCCCCGCCGCAACCAGCGCGCTCCGGGCCTGAACGCGAAGTGCTCGATGAACTGTTGGAACTCAGGAGTTCGCCGATTCCTCCCGAGCCGCCGCCCCCGGCCGATCCGGGGCCGGGTCCGCCTCCGGCGGATCGCTCGCGCATCAGAAAGACCGCGGACGAAAAGGTGATTGAAGACCTACTCGGCGGTGATGACCGTCCTCGAAAACCCTAGAATTAAAACAGGGAATAACCCGTGAGCAGAATTTGGGCCGTCGCCCGTCATATGATCGCCGAAGGCATCCGCATGAAGATCGCCTTGGTCTTCCTCCTGCTGATCGGTGCGGTCGTTCTGGGATTGCCCTTTTCCGTTGCCGGGGACAGTTCCCTGACGGAGGCCGTGCAAAGCTTCATGTCCTACGGATTGAGCGCCACAGGATTTTTGCTCGGACTGCTCACCGTTTTCATGTCCCGTTCCCTGTCCGACGAACTGGTGCATCGCCAGATATTCCTGGTGATGACCAAGCCGATACCGCGTTGGCAGTACGTTGTAGGGAAATGGTTGGGGATCACGGTCCTGAATGCCCTGTTCCTGACCGGCGCGGGTTTGACCATCTATGGGATGGTCCACTACATCAAACGGACCCATCCTCCCATCGACGATCGATTCGATGAGGCCGAACTGAACAATGAAGTCCTCGTCGCCCGGCACGCCCTGCCCACCATACTACCGAACTTCATGCAAGACGCCGAACTGGAATACGATCGCAACGTCGAGGAGGGGATGTACACCGAAGCGCCGGACTTCAAGCCCGAAGCGGAGAAAAACAGGCTCGCCAAAAAGCACGAGGCTCGTTGGCGCGTCGTCGGGCCCGGCGACCGGCGTATCTTCGAGTTCGAAAACGTCCTTTGCGACCGCGCGTTCAAGAATACCATTCAGATTCGCTACAAGACCGAGGTGAGCCAGTATCCCCCCGACGAAATCTTCCGCGCCGTCTGGCGCTTCGGCGATCCCTACAAGGGCACACCCGTGTATGACGCGCCTGTGCGGCACGTCGTTGGGCGGTTTCATACCATTCGTGTTCCCGCCGATGCCGTGGCCCAGGACCATACTTTGCTCGCCCATTTCTATAACCAAAACCCCTATGAGGGCGAGCGGCAATTCAACAACATCATGGAATTCCGTGCCTCCGACGGCGTCGAGGTGCTTTTCATCGTGGGAACGTTCGAGTGGAACCTCGTCCGACTGCTAATCCTTATGATGTGCAAGTTAATGTTTCTTGCGGCCGTATCCGTGCTCATGGTCACGGTGTTTTCCTTCCCCGTCGCCTGCCTGACGTCCTTCACCGTCTATGTCCTTGCCGCCGCCGGGTCTTTTTTGGGCGATGCCCTGGACATGGCGTCGGACGATTTCGCAAGCATGTTCTCCTCCGTCAAGGAATTCCTCGTGCAGTCGATCATTCATCTTTACAACACGCTGCAGTGGATCATTCCTGATTTTGGGCGTTATGATGCCGTCGAAACGTTCGTTAACGGCCGCAACGTCAGTCTGCTCTGGGTCCTCCAAGCGACGACGGAGTTGGTATTGGTGAAATCCTTGATTATATTGGGACTGGCCGTTCTTTTCTTCCACCGTCGCGAAGTGGCGGAAGTGTCGTTTTAAGGGCACCTTTCGGGCCGCGACCGTGAGGGAGCGGAGGTCACGATGGACGACATGCGGGCCCAAACGACTGCGTCACACGCCATCCGTTATTCTCTGCCCGAGCATCTTGCCGCCCGCAGGGCTGCGCAGCGCGGCGAGTGGGCCGTTCAGACAATCGCCGTGACCGTGGCGGTCATCTGCCTTACCCTCGCTGGGCTGCTGATCGGACCGGTAAATGCAATCCGCAAGGAGCGCCAACTTGTCATTGACCCGGCAACCGTCAAAGGCCTGCCCCCGGACATTGCTCTCCTGGGCAAGCTCGGCACCTTTCGCGCACTGGCCATCGACTGGGCGTCTATCCGTGCCGAGCGGCTCAAGGAGGAGGGAAAAACATACGAGGCCATGGTACTGCACGAGACCGTCTGTGCCCTCGCTCCACGTTTTCCCAAGGTCTGGGCTAACGCCGCCTGGAACATGGCCTACAACATTTCCGTTTCCCAATATACCCCCGAGGCCCGCTGGCAGTGGGTCCAAAAGGGGATCAAGATCATTCGTGACCGGGGACTAATGTACAACCCCAAATCGGTTACTCTGTACAAAGAACTAGCCTGGATCTATTGGCACAAAATAGGCGATTTTCTGGATGACGAGCACCTCAACTACAAGCGCGCTCTCGCCGTGGAAATGGAGATTGTTCTCGGGCCCCCGCCGGTCGTGCTATATGATGAGGAATACTTCCACTGGTTCCGCAAGATCGTCGATGCCCCGCGCGACCTGGCGAAGTTCTTGGCCGCGGACAATGAGGCCGCGATCTTGGCAGATCGACTTCGCGGAGTCGATCTCAATCCGGAACACAGTCTCCTGGAATTCGTGGCCCGTCACCTGCGTCCCGATCTCCGTGCCGCCGACTTGGCCAAGGAGCAGCCCGGCAGTGACACCCTGTTCGCCCGCCGAGTGGCCCTGCTGAAGGATCCGGCGAACGCCCTCGCCCTGGACCGTCTGTTGACCGCCGTCCGGTCGGACGTCCTACGCAAGCATCACGCCTTCGATCTGGACTGGATGTACGACCTCATGGTCAAGCAATACGGGCCGCTCGACTGGCGCAACGCCTTCGCCCACGCCCTGTATTGGTCTAGCTTGGGCGACAAGGTCAGCGAGGGCGTGGCCGCGACCGACGCCGCCGACGCCATGAATACCGCCCGCTTCATCCTCTTCTCCTTACAACAACTGATCACCCGAGGTCGAATCACACTCGGCCCGGATTTTGATGATCCCTTCTCGTCATACATTGAGCTAACCCCGGATATCCGTTACATTCCTTATCTCTACGACACTTATATGCAATTGGGCAAAAAGCATTTCGGCGACAGTCCGCGTTTCCTGGAGGGAACGCCGGGGCCGAGTTTTATGAACGGCTTCGTCACCGCGATGCACAACTGGATCGAACTGCTGTACCTGGAGGGCGGAGAGGATAATCGAAAGCAGGCTGAAAACTACTTCGCTTGGCTGCGCGAGCATAACCCACACCCCGACGGTCAAATGCAGGAACGCTACCTGCAGACCGTCGACCAGTTCGTGATGGGCGACATCCTGGCGCAACTGCAAACCTACAAGGCCGCGAGCGCGATCATCGGCAGCTTCATCCGCCAGGCCCTCAAGCAGTTTTCCCTCGGCCAGACCAAGTCCGGTCTGTCCTCCATGGTGCGCGCCCGGCAGTGCTATGACTACTGGATGATTGACACCAAGATTGACCTCAACGATCGACGCAAGTTGCAAGAGCCGGCCATTCTGTTGCGCGACCAGGCGGAGGCATTCATGAAAGAGCAGCGCGTGAACGCCTTGGCGAAAGCGCGCCTATGGAGGGCTTTACCGGTCGAGCAGCGCCAGATGGTCTACGACGGGCTTCGGCCTTACTTGGTGCGCTTGTGTGACGCTCAATTGCCCGCCTGGTCCCTCGAACGCGCCTTTCCCCAGCCCCCCGGAATGGACCAGTTTCGCCGCAGTAGATTGGACACCGTGGGCGCGCCGCGGCAGGAAGGCGTCGAACAGGGCGAGCGTTACAAGCCGTAGCTTACTTCCGCCGCGCGGCCGACTTTAACAGCATCGCTAAGCGTTCGCACACGAACTCTCGAAACGTCTTCGCGTTAAGCTGCTTCAGCCGCAGCATGGGTCCGGCGAGTAGCTGCCCGTCAATATCCGGTGCGTAGCGAACCTCATGAAACGCAATGGCGTCGCTCGTCACCGTTCCTTGCAGTTGCACTCGGTGCTCGCCGATTCCGAACTCGAACTTGATCTCCCGTCCTCCCTCCAGCAGGCTCGACGCATCCATCTGCAGCGAGATGCCCGACTTGGAATACTTCTCAACCAACTCTACAAAAACCGGGACCAGCTCTCGCACCGTCATCTCCCGCAACGCATGCAGCGGATCGGTCGCCCGTCGCTGCCCCTCCGACTCCGCGGGTTTCTGACGCTCCTCCAGCGAGTTGACCAACGCGTCCAACTCGCCTTCGATGTTCTTGGTCGGCGGATCCGGCAAACGTGTTTTGCCGATCAGTTGCTGATAACCCAAGGGTTGACGTGAAGTGGTCACGATTGCAGACTCCGCGGACGATGACTCGCCCTTGCTTATCGAATCCCCGGCGGCTGTCGGCTCGCACCGCCCGTCGATCATTTCGGTCGATAGACTACGATCCTTGAGGCCGCCCAAATCGTAACGCCTCGATGCCCATTCGGCGCGGCGATTAACGTCCGATAGGGCGCGGATCCGCGAATCGTGCAAGGTTCGGGGGAAGCTCACTCCCCGACGCCGTATTAACCCGGCAGAGGAAGTGGTCCCGAACCCGGTTCGGCATGCGGCGTGGAGTCGATCCGTACCGGCCGGGCAGTTCCCACCGCCGGCTCGCTAATCCCGGCCAGCAGGTCGGACACCCCGGTCCGTTCCAGGGATTCTCCGCGGATCAAGGCGTTGACTTCATCGCCGGTGATGGTTTCGAGCTTGAGAAGCGCTTTGGCGATTGTTTCGACCTTCTCGCGACTGTCCAGTATCGTCCGTCGCGCCGTCTCGTAGGCCCCGTCAAGGATGTGTTTGATTTCTCCGTCGATCGTCTCCGCCGTCTTGTCGGAATACTCGCGCCCCCCAAGGTCGAACATCGCCCCCGTGCTGTCGGCGTCCCCGTAATAGACGAAACCGACGGTCTCTCCCATGCCCCACTCTCGAACCATGTGCCGAGCAATATCCGTCACCTGTTTGATGTCCGCCGCAGCCCCGCTGCTGATCTCATTAAAGAAAACATGCTCCGCGATCCGTCCGCCGAAAAGGACCCGCATCGTGGCCAGTAAATACCCTTTCGTGTACACCATCCGATCCCGCTCCGGCAGTGAAAACGTCGCTCCTCCCGCCGGCCCCCGTGGGATGATGCTCACCTTGTGCAGCGGGTCGGCGTCCTTCTCCAGCGCCTGAATGAGGGCGTGCCCGGCCTCATGATACGCGGTGATGCGGCGATCGCGTTCATCCACCACCGAGCTTTTCTTGGCCCGGCCCCAGCGAATCTTGTCCCGCGCCTCTTCGAGGTCGTCTTGATCGACGAACTCTTTGTTTTCCATGGTCGCGATGAGCGCCGCCTCGTTAACCAGGGCCGCCAACTCCGCCCCGCTGAACATCGGCGTGACCCGCGCGCAGCGGCGAATATCCACCGTCGGACCCATCTTGATCTTCCGCATGTGGACCTTCAGGATTTCATAGCGACCTTGCAGGTCGGGCAAACCCACATACACCTGTCGATCAAAACGCCCGGGACGGATGAGCGCGGGATCCAGTACGTCCCCCCGATTCGTGGCCGCGATCACGATCACCTGCGAGTTCGTGTCGAAACCGTCCATCTCCACCAGAATCGCGTTGAGCGTCTGCTCTCGTTCATCGTGCCCGCCGCCCCCGAAGCTCGCACCGCGCCGCCGGCCCACGGCGTCGATCTCATCGAGGAAGATAATGCAGGGTGAGTTTTCCTTGGCCTGACGGAAAAGGTCGCGGACCCGCGAAGCGCCCACGCCCACGAACATCTCCACAAAGTCCGACCCGCTGATCGAGAAAAAGGGCACGTCGGCCTCGCCCGCAATCGCCTTCGCCAGCAACGTCTTCCCACAACCCGGCGCCCCGACCAGCAAAATCCCCCGCGGGATTCGACCGCCCAATCGCTGAAACTTCTTGGGGGCCTTAAGGAACTCAATGATTTCCTGGACCTCGTCCTTGGCCTCTTCGATCCCGGCCACGTCCGCGAAAGTGACGTTGGTGTGCTCCTTGGGCGTGACGCGATGCCGCGACCGACCAAAGTTGCCTAACATGCCTCCGGGGCCGCCCGAGCTTCGCAACTGCCGAAAAATGAAAAACCAGATAAAACCGAAGATCAGGATCCACGGCAACATGCTCAACAACAGAAGGACGAATTGGTTCTGCTTCTCGTACTTGACGTCGCCGCCGCCTTTGCGGACGGCTTCCACGATCTCGTTCAGAAAGTCGTGGTCGATCGCTTCGCGGGGATAAGCCACGCGGAACTGCAAAGGAAGGTTGGGCGCCTCGGGCTCTTTGCGAAGCCCCTCGATCAATCCATCCTCTTTGATCCGAACCAACTGCACTTGGTCATCGCGGACCCACTCCTTGAACTTGCTGATGGATATCTCTTGAGAGGGTTGAAGAGTATGGTTGAGCAGCGCCACCAGCAGCATGGCCAGTCCCAAGAGAACCAGCCAACTGACCAGGTTGCGCGACATTCTCACGCTCGGCCCGGCGGGTCGTTTACCGGGCGACTGTTCAGGCCCCGAGCCGTTGCTTTCCGCCATACCACAAACTCCGCAACCCAAACACCGCTACCGCGGATTCATTCAGTGCCCGGCGCCGAGCGCTCCTGAAAGATGATAGTGGAACTACCAGCTCGATTCCATCGTTTCGACGATTTGCTCGGCCAGCCCGTCCATCGCCCGCGTCATGCCCTGCGTGAAAGTCTCGCCTACGGGCGGAATGTAACTCGTTTGAAACACCATCTTTGGCCGCTCCACCAGAATGTCCCCTGAACGCAAATCCTGCAACCGAAACCGCACCACCACCGTCGAGCCGATCTCGCGGGGTAGATCCGTATCGAAGTCGTTCCCAAACGTGCGGTTCTCGACTTTGACGATTTCCCCGGTCAGCACCGCATCCGCCGTTTTTCTCGGCGCGATCCGGTACGGCGTGTCCATCTCGATCCGCTTAATGACCGATTCGGTCAATCGAAACTCTAACTCGCGTCGGAACTCCTTGGACTGAAACATCTCCACGTGGACCGTCTGAATATCGGTCGAAAACGGCCGCTTCGTCGAATAACCGCACCCCCCCGTCAGCCCCGACAGAAGTAATAACAACGGTACGACATGAACCATCCGATGCGTTGACATCTCTAGCACTCTCGTACGCGGCGCCTTGGTCATCCTGCGACGCACTCGGGTCTTCTCTAGTTTCCAGTCTCTAGTTTCCAGTCTCTAGTCGCCACCGGTTCCAGCACGCCCAGCAACTCCAGCCGCGATGTCGCCTTCGCCGCGGCGATCGTCTCCGGATAACCCTTCCGCACTCCCTGGTAATAGAACACTGCCGAGCCCGGATGATCGGTTCGCTCATAGTATTGCCCGATCAAAAAGTCCTTCTCGGCGCGCATTTCCCGGATGCTATCGAGGATCAGCCCGACACCCTCACGATCCGCCTGCGGCCGATAGCGCAGCCGATAATCGTGGTATCGTTCCTCCGCCTCCACCAGCGCCGCCTCGTCATACTCCACCCCCGCGAAGCTCGCCAACGCCGACTCCGCCGACCGTCCCAACGAGAACTGATGATAACGGCTCCGCGGATGGTCCTTCAGAAGTCTCGCATACTCCAACTCCGCCAGGGCATGTTCGCCGACCTTGAAAAGATGATCGGCCTTGGTCTTAACCGCCAACTCCGCCAGGGGGCTTTCTTTATGGTCCGATGAGATTTCGTCGAGGATTTGGTAGGCCAGGTCCTCCCCCGACAGTCGAAAGATCAACCACACTTTTCGCTTCACGCCGGACAGATACGCTTCGGCGATGACGAACTCCAGCCGCAAGGCTTCCGCCGTCAGCGCCATCCCCGCAAACTCACCAAGGTAGGCTTGCAACACCAAATGGGCCTTGTCGTATTCCTTCAACCCGATCAGCGCCTCAGCCTTGGCGATCAACGCCTCCGGATACGCGGGGTCCGCCTTCCCATATTTGTCGACGAACCGCTTAATGGCGGAGAGCGCCCTACGGTAGTAACCGTCGTGGATTTGCACATGAATCGCGTGCAGGTCGCCGTCGGCCGTACCCGCCGGCGGCGGCGGTTGCTCGACCCACTCCTTCTGCTTCGGCTCATAGACCAGCGTCCGAATCCGCGGCTGCTGCTGCGCGTGCGCCGTGCTCGATGCCGAGACGATGCAAACGACCGTCGCCATCAGAGCCCACGGCGCAAGCCCTGGGGCTAGGTTGGGTTTCATGCGGGCCCTAGCCGCAAACCCTCGGACCATCAGAGCCCACGGCGCGAGCCGTGGGACGGTTACAAGCGAAGGCGGCCCCAGCGGGGCCGAGGAATGTAACCTCGGATGAAACACTTGGGCAGTTGTGCTGAGGCGAGTCGGCCCCAACGGGGCCAAGGAATGCAACCTCGGATAAAGCACTTGGGCCGTTGTACTGAGGCGAGTCGGCCTCAACGGGGCCGAGGAATGTAGCCACGGGTGTAGCGCAGCCCGCCAACGGCGGGCAAGCGGAACCCGTGGTTCACTAGCGCCCACAAACTCCCGCCCCGCGAGGGGCGGAAGAAGCTCTCCCTTCGACCCTGACGCAAGGAGGAAACCGGCTCGGCGGAACTCACCCATCGGCCCGCCCGACCCAAGTGTCTCCCCCCTACAACCCGCTCGCAATCGCTGGTTCATTTTCTATCGCCTTGCGGGCATTGTATATCCGCGTCAACCATCTGCAAACGTTCGGTAGTGGTTCACACTGGTTTTGTCCGCTTTCGCCCTGCGGCGTAGAATTCGGGTATGGCGAAGAAAAGCAAGCCCAAGTCGTAGCCCAAACGCAAAACGTCCAAACCTACCGCCGCCCGTAAGGGACGCGGAAAGCCGCCAACCGATCCTAACAAGTTCGCTAGGTGGCTAGTCGATCGGACAACGACGTAGCACTAACGGGCGGCGCAGAATTCGTCAACTGTCATTCCAGCATCACGTATCAGTCGGTGTAGCGTCCCCATCCTTAGTTCATCATGAACGGGAACCGATAACAGAAGCCGATGGCCGTCTTTTTTGAGAATTGCATGACTACCTTTTTGTCTTACCTTACGAAAGCCCAGGCGCCCAAAAGCCTGTATTGCTTCCTCGCCTGACACTCTCGGAAGTTTAGACATTCACGGCGACCCGAAAATATTCCTCGCCCGGTTGTTTTGGCGGTGCCTCAATCCACGGGATCGGCATGTTTTCCGCTAAATAAGTTTCAATCGTGGCGCGGAAAGCTTCAACCAAGTTACGGATGGCCTCTGCAAAATCATCTCCTTCACTGACGACGCCGGGAAGTTGTGCGACGGAAACAACGTAGCCACCTCCTTCGTCCTCAACGAAGCGCGCGTCGAAACAGTACCCCAACGACTCCGTGGAATTTGCTGTTTTCCACTCACCTATTTTCCAAGCACCCATGTCGCCGCCAAATTTATCGGCTCCGACTGTTACTAGCATTTCATTCATTTGCATGCTCCGCACTAGGCGCTTTCACAACCTGGAGACGAACCGAGCCAATCATGGTCTCGTCGGTCCAGCACTCAAAGCTGTAAATACCAGCTCTTGGAAGAGGGAACGGTGGTATCTGAACGACGATATCAAGTGGTGTTAGAGGGTCCTTACTCTCAATTTTTATCGGTTTGCTTTCCAGCAGGATTCGGTTATCGTCGAGACTAACGAATCGCAATTGCAACACGACTTCGCCGACTACATCCACCAGCAGGATAAACACAAATGCCGAAAAGTTGGTGACCGCTGGGAACCCAAGACTAAAGATTTTGCTGAACGTCCCACAAATAACCCGCTTGCCGGAGGGGTGATCGGTGTAAATGTGGTCAGCGAGAACCAACGCCTGAAGAACTGGTAATGGACGTGTTTTATTCACGTATGAAGCTCCCTCTCCCGTCACTCAGTTCTTGACTCTAAGCTGTTCCTTTGGTCGCTCTTGTTGATCCACTCCGTTGTAATCGTAGTAGCTTTTCGCTTTGCATTTCGCAGGAGTATATTGCGGGACCACGTCGAAGTATCCAGTCCGCTCGACGTTGCGGCAATATCCAAGAGACGGCGATCTTCCGCTTTTAGTCTGATTCTAAGCACGCTCGACTTCCGTTCAGCATCGGCTTTTGTTGGCCTGCCCATTATGATTTATTGTAGCAACAAATTCCCTCAATAACAAGCTTGACACGGCTCATTATTGTAGCTACAATAACCGGATCGTAAGATACGCCTAACAAGTTAGACCGTGCTACGTAAATCGGGGCGCTCCCTCATAATGGGATCAACTTGCGGGCTTCTTCTTCCGCTTGGAGGAACCGGTCCGTGTACCGCGAATCGACCGCCTGGCACACTCGCGTCGCCTGCTCCCCGATCCGCTCATAGTCCGGATCGCCGCCCGAGCGCATCCGAAACTCTCCGGCCAGTATCACCAGGCGCAGCAAATGGCGAAGAATCAACCCCTCGTTCTTGGCCACATCGCGGGCACGAATGAACTTGTAGAAATCGGAGTCCAGCTCGAACACTCCACCCGCCACCCACTTGGGCTGCACCCAAATCCGCTCCGGCGTGGAGAGCTTGGCGTCGAACAACGCCTTGAGCATCTCCGGAAAGGTCAACGCACGAGGCCGCCCTTCCCGATCGGTGTCCTCCTCGTATTCGTCGGCGGCGACTCTTACAATACCCCATTCCGGATGGGTCATCACGATCCCGAATTGCAGCAGCGTCGGCAGCAGCGTTTGGCTCTGCAACGGGCCGGCCGGCATCTCCGGCAGACGTACCTGCCGCTCCATTGACGACGGGACCGTCAACACGGACTCCAACGCCTGGAGCTTCTCCTCGTAGCTGCCGCGAGTGAGCTGCCCGCTCAGAAACGCTCCGTACAACGGGTCCACGCTGCGGAACACCAGAAGGTCGTGAATGGTGTCATGCAGTGTCACATGGTCGCCGTCCTCGGCCCGAGTCAGGTATCCGAACTTGGCCAGGTTGTCGATCATATGATCGAGCTGCTTTTGAAACTTGGCGATGTACTCGGCCGTGTTGAACCGCTTGATGAGGAAGCCCCGCACGTCGTGCAGCGTGCCCGTCTTGGTCAGCAGAAAAATCAGGATTTGATAGGGAATCATCGACCGGCTGAACAGTTTCGCCGGCCCCGCCGCAATCAGCGTTTTGAACTGCCCTTCGGACCAGTATTGCTCCGTCTTTCGCCGGGTCGGTTTCTTCCGCTCCAAGTCTTTTCGCGCCCGCATGATTCCCAGGTCTTTGGAGTTCGGATCGATCTGGTCGTACTTCTTTTTCCATTTGACGATCTTCACGTCGTCTTCATGGGCCAACGCGTAAACATAGCCCGTTTTGTCAAACTGCGGTCTGCCCGCTCGCCCGAACATCTGGTGCGCCGAAGAGGCCGGTACCAGCTTTTTCTCCTTTGGCTTGCCGTGCAGCAAGGTGCTGAGCACCACCGACCGTGCGGGGAGGTTAATCCCCGCCGCAAGCGTCTCCGTGCAAACCACGAGCGGAATCAGCTTTTTCAGAAACAGGGTTTCGACCAACTCCTTGTATTTCGGGAGGATCCCCGCGTGATGGACGGCCACTCCGCGAATGAGCATCTGCCGGAGTTTCGGTCCCACGCCGTTGGTCAGGTCATACCCGTCCAAGTGCCCTTCGATTTCGGCGCGGGTGGCCGCGTCGATCAGCCCCACGCCTTTCAGCCGCTCGGCCACTTCCCAGCATTCATCCCGGTTGAAACAGAAAACCAGCGCCGGGGAGCGGTTCGTCGCGTCGTCCTTTGATACCATCTCAGGAAGATGCTCGGTCAGCAGCTTGTCCCCGACCCACACGAACTCCAACGGAACCCGCCGTTCATCGGACTTCACCAGCGTAAGCGCCCGCCCATGCTGCTCGCGAGCCCAGCGGATGAATTCGACCGTGTTGCCCACCGTGGCCGACAAGAGCATCAGCCGAACGTGCGCCGGCAACAACACCAACGACAGTTCCCATACGACCCCCCGCTCCATGTCGTTGAAGTAGTGAAATTCATCCATCACCACGGCGCTGACGTCGCCAAGCTGTTCCGGGCCGGATATGAGATGATTGAGCAGGATTTCCGCCACCACGACGCGTACGAGCGCATCCGGGTTCTCGCGACGATTTCCAGTGATGAGGCCGACTTGTTCGCGGGCAAAGCCCCACCCCTCGGCCCGGTCCCGAAACTCGCGGAACTTCTGGTCGGTGAGGGCAATGAGTGGCGTGGTATAGTAAATGCGCTTTTGGGTGTGCAGGGCCTCGAAAATCGCCGCCTCGGCGATGAGCGTCTTTCCCATGCCCGTCGGGGCCGACACCAACACCCCGCCCGACGCCTCAAACCATGCCAGCAGCGCCTCCTCCTGAAAGGGGTAGAGCGTATAGGGGACGGCCTCTAGGAAACGGGAGCAGACGTCGGCACGATCCATCCGCCAATCGTACGGCACCCTCTCCCTTTTAGGGAGGGGGTTGGGGTGAGGCTGGAACTCGAACGAATAACCCCTCACCCTACCTCTCCCCTCAAGGGAAGAGGAGTTTTCAGACACAGCCTAATACCGCCGGATGACTCCGATGACCACGCCCTGGATTTCCACGTCGCGGACGTAGATCGGATCATACTTGGGGTTGGCCGGCTGCAAGCGGATGCGGCTCTTTTCGCGGTAGAACTTCTTGAGCGTGGCCTCCTCCCCGCCGATAAGTGCCACAACCGTGTCACCGTTGCGGGCGTTGGAGCGCCGCTCGTACACCACCAGGTCCCCGTCGCGAATGTGTTCGTCGATCATGCTGTCGCCCATCACGGTCAGCACCCCGACCGGGTGGCGGCTGGTGAACACCTCCTCCAGGTCCACGCGATCGGGGCTATCAATCGCTTCGATGGGGCGCCCGGCGGCGATGCGCCCCACCAAGGGCAGCAGCGTCGGCCGCTCGTCAGGCAAACGCGCCGAGGCGGTCAATTCCAAAGAGCGTGCCTTGTTGGAACGCCGCGAAAGCAGCCCTTTTTTGTGCAAGGCCTCGACGTGCTCGAACACGGTGATCTTGCTGATGCCCAGCTCGTCGGCGATCTC